>PJEL010000764.1_pt1 | contig 36402 bp, 33 predicted proteins | sample 1853271 | NCBI WGS metagenome assembly PJEL01 (sample SAMN08108733, study PRJNA415343) | Invertebrate metagenome, whole genome shotgun sequencing project. | host: Globobulimina | place: Sweden: Gullmar Fjord | collected 2015-08
GTCAGGCAGAGGACGTTTGGAGATAAGAGTTTTCATTACAAAGATTCCGGCAATAATGATAATGACAGGAACCGCGATTTTAAGTAACTTTGTTTTCTGGCTCATTTGTTCTCCTATACAATATTTAAAACCTCAATTATCAATTAATAATGACCATAAAAAATACTCATTAATCATTATTAATTGATAATCGATAATTCTTCATTGCCTCATCAACCCACTCTCCTCCAAGAGAACGCGCCAGTTGAATCCTGTTGGAGATCAGCTGGCGTTTCGCAGAGAGAAGACCGCTCATTGCAACAACATACCGCTGCTGCGCACCAAGCACAGGCAGGTAATCGTTCAGACCCTGATTGTATCGTTCAAGTGATATCCGGAGAGTATGCCCGGAAACGGTCACAGTTTCATCCAGCATCCTGATGCGCTCTTTCGATGCACTAATTTTCACAAGGGAGTCCTCCACTTCCTTAAAAGCATTCAGCACTGTCTTATGATAAAGGGCCAGTCTCTCATTCAGTACTGCTTCTGTACGCCTGACCTCTGCTTTTCGCCTCCCGGAATCGAGGACCGGCTGAACAGCGCTTAGCAGGATGTTCCAAAATATATTCGGGGAATCCAGTATAGTACTCAATGAATCACTCGCACCGCCATATGAGCCTGTAAGACTGAATACAGGGAATCTGTCCGATACGGCCTTTCCCACCTCTTTATCGCTCGCCTTAATACGCAGGAGCGCGGCCTGAATGTCCGGTCGTCTCAAAAGTAGCTGCGATGGCAAACCTGTTTCATTGACTACTACAACGTCTTTCAGTTCTGTAATATCAGCTCCTGTTTCATTACCCGGAAAACGTCCGGCCAATACAGCAAGAGCATTTGAGGTTTCAGCCAGGGTAGCTTCAAAAAGCGGCCTTTGTGCTTTTGCCGCTGCAAGGCCCTGTCTCGCCTGATAAACATCAATTCCAGGGACAAGCCCTCCATAATAACGCCGCTCCACGCTATTCAGATTGTCCTGAAGAGAGGCAATTGTCCGGTCGGCAAACGCGAGTTGCGCACGCTGCTCCACGGCAAGATAGTAAAGGTCCGCTATCCTGGCGGAAATGGTTATAAACATGGCCTTCAGGTCCTGCTCCGATGCCAGTGCCCTGAAGTGGGCGGCCCCTATCGCAGATTTCCTTTTCCCCCAGATATCCAGTTCATAGCTGGCGGCCGCAGATAGTGAATACATGTCGGATGTTGTTGCTCCAAAAGCGCTTGCCTGACGGGTCCTGCCTCCGGACCCTGTTACATTCATAACAAGACCTCCTGATGCTTCCGTTATGCCCGCAGCTGCGAGGGATTGCCTGAAACGTTCATACGATTGAATAATATCGAGGTTATTCTGAAAGGCCTCTTCCATCAGTCCATTCAGGTTTTCGTCCTCAAACTGTTCCCACCATTTGCCGATTAGTGCACCGGTTGTATTGCTTTTTGTTGAAAATGAACCCGGTGCTTCAATGAGAGGTTCTCCAATGCCGGTCTTATGAATCGAACACCCTGTCAGGACAGGAAAAGTGACAAGCAATACGAACAAAAGGAACCACGCCGGTACAAAATGAAAATTATCATATGGGATCTGTCTCTGTTTCATGCCTTCATTCCAGCCGTTACATAGGGGATTATTAAATCAATAATGGACTGTGCATCTGTTTTCATTTCCATATGTTCAAATTCGTGTCTGATATTGCCGCAAATATGCAATGTATGAAATAGCGCTCCAAGAGTATAATGGAGCCTCCAGAAAACCAGGTCTTTCGGATATTCGGGCAATGCCTCACAGGAAATATCAAAGAGCAGTTTAAAAAGAGGTTTAATATAACTCAAAAAAACATCCCTTACCGTATCATCAGGATCGGTAAAAGATCTTCCAATGAAAGTGAAGAAATGTTCCGCCCCCGGATTCTCTTCTTTAAAAAAAAGGGTGGGTTCTATAAATGCGGCCAGGACCGCCCTGATACCCGGCTTCTCATTTTTTTGTAATGCATATACCCTTACTTCTTCCAGCCTCTCTTTGCGGATTTGATTAAGTGGTAGGATCCTTCTTTTAATAACCTCTTCAACGAGCACTTTTTTAGAGCCAAAGTGGTAATTGACTCCCGCCAGGTTCACTTCTGCCCTGGTCGTTATCGCCCTCAATGAGGTCCCGCGATACCCGTCCTGCGCAAAGAGATATTCAGCGGCATCAAGGATACGCTGTTTTGTGTCATTTATGGATGGGTCATATTCATTCATACATTTGATTTAAACACATGTTTGAATTTATTGTCAATATCTGTTTTTTATTGTATTGGAATATTTTGCATCGTAGGGGTAAAAAAACAAGGGCAGGCACAAGACCTGCCCCTACGTGTTATGGATGTTTAAAGGATGCTATTTACGGAAACAGTCTTTTCTTCTCCATAGGCATTACACCTTCCATACCTTCATAAAGAAGCACTTCCTTGGAGTCCAGAATTTCATGCAGATTTTTGTCCAGCAATATGTTCCCTGTCAATGCAATATTCAGACGGCTATTGTAAAATTGAAAATTATTCCTGTCCATTTTTTTTGCGTGATACATGGCCATGTCCGCATGTTTGATCAACTCATCAAGATCACCGGTATCGTCAGGAAAGATGCTGATGCCGATGCTCCCGGAGATAGAGACCTTACATCCTCTTACTCTGAACGGTTTTGCCAACGCCCTGTTAATCTTTTGCGCTACTACTATAATGTCCTTCGTTTTTTCAATATTCGGCAAAATACAGGTAAACTCGTCACCGCCCAGACGCGCTACAGTATCTGAATTGCGCAGACAATCTTTCAACCTCTTTGCAGCTGACTTCAAAAGACGATCACCTACATGATGCCCCATTGAATCATTTACACGTTTAAAACCGTCCAGGTCTATGAACATTAAGGCCACTTTTTCCTGATATCTGTTGGCATGAGCAAGTGCCTGATCGAGCCTGTCATAAAAAAGCTGCCGATTCGGAAGGCCTGTCAATACGTCAAAGTATGCCAAATGGTGTTCTTTCTCCCTGGCTTGTTCAAGCTCAGCCATTATCCGGTGTCTTTCAATCGCATATCTGATTGAACGACTCAGTACAGAAGAGTCCATCTGTCCCTTAACAAGACAGTCCTGAGCTCCGTTCTGCAGCATCTTGACCGCAAGCTCCTCATCCCGGGCATTCAATAACATAATCATCGGCAAAAGAGGGGCATACATGCGAACAGTAATAAATGTCTCAAAACCAATACTTTCAGGAAGCGAGGGGTCCAGCAAAATAACATCATATTCCCGTTCTTCAAGCTGCTCTATTGTTTCGGTCAGGCTGTCAGCATACGTGAAATCAAATTTATTCTCACTGTCCTGACCCAGGATTTTTTCATAGTACAGAGCATCAGCAGAACTGCTTTCAACCATCAATATTTCTATAGGCTTAACCATTGTTTGAGTTTTCATTACTTTATCCCCCCAAACTCCATCATTAGCAATATTCGACATTTTTTTGACAAAATAATCACACCTTTCAAATATTTAAAAACTATTTCTTTCAATGCAATTTAAATGCCATTAGTCAAATTATTGTTTTTACTTGTTTTTTTCAATTTTCTACATTTCATATGTGTCAGTTTAATGACATTATGTTGTAAATAAACTTGTCTATTGACGTATGATGGTAAGAAAATCAGATTACCAGATTAAGGAAAGAAATTTATCAAGGTCTGTCTGTAAACGGTTAAACTTGCACCAGATCACCATGCATTGTTCAGAACGGTAGCAATATCCATCTTTTATAACCACATGGATACTGATCTCTGTCCTGTCTTTATGAGGACAGGTTATATGAAGCTTGCCGGTTTCAATGGCATACTGTTTTTGCAGGATAGGATCCTTCACTCTTATATTTTATCTCTATTGGCGGGTTTTGTAAATCAACATGGGATTACTTAAGCAGTTCCTGAAACTCGGTTTGGAGTTTTTTCAGCAGTTCCAGGTCATTTTTCGATTCAGCTGCTCTTATTTTAGACTGAAGCTCTTTCACTAATTTCTTCCGTTTATTCTCTTTTATCCAACTAATGCAGTCAGAAAGCACCTTTTCAGGCTCCTCCAACTCTTCCCTCAATGAAATACTTATCAATACATCTTTTTCCTCACCCTCACACTTCAAAAGCAGATCATTAAAGTCCTGTACACCATTTACTATTTTTTCAAATATTCCCCTAAGAACCTCGTCTTCAAAATCATCAAGGTTTATTTTACCCGAAATCTCTTTGACTCTCCCGGACATCTGGAGAAGCAGTTGAATAAAATAAACCTCATTCTGGGGCCGCTGCCTGGGCTTACGAAACTTAACTTCAGACTGCTGTTTTCTATGTCCGCTCTTCAATTGCTTTCTTTTCTTCTTAAACCTCTCTCGCACCCTCTCTTCTTCAACGTTAATCTTTTCGGACAACATTGTTATATATTCCTCCTGAAGAATCTCATTCGGAATTCTGGCAACTACTTCAAATATCTCATCAGCAACTATATGTTTCTTACCTCCATGCTTCACAAAAAAATCAACTATTGAGAGAGGTTCCTTGAGTAATTTATCAAACGCCTCTTTCCCGTTTTTTCTCAAAAAGCTGTCAGGGTCTTCGTTGTCCGGCACAGAGAGTATCTTCACTTCAAGCCCGGATTCCAGAAGAACACCGGCTGCCCTCTTTGCGGCCTTTATGCCGGCCTGGTCACTATCAAAGACAAGTATTACTTCTTCAACAAACCTCTTTATCAATCTCCCATGATCAGGGGTAAGAGCAGTCCCGAGTGCTGCGACCGCCTGTGAAAAACCGAACATATGCGCTGCTATAACATCAAGATACCCTTCCATAAAGAGGGTATTCCCGTTTTTCTTTATAGCGTCTTTGGCAAGGCTAAGCCCGTAAAGCACTCTGCTTTTATTAAAAATCGGGGTCTCCGGGGAATTCAGATACTTGGGTTCAGACCCGTCAATCGACCTTCCGCCGAATGCGACCACATCTCCTTTAAGATCAAGGATCGGAAACATGATCCGGTCTCTAAATGTATCATAGTTACCTTTATTCCCCTGGACAACAAGGCCGGATTTCTTAATTACCTCTGGCTTATACCCTTTACGTGAAAGATAATTCAGCAATTCGTTCCACGATTTCGGAGCGTATCCAATGCCAAAGGTATCAATGTTTTTACGGTCTATTCCACGATCTTTGAGATAGGCAACCGCCTTATTGTTTTTAGTAAGACTCTGGCGGAAGAAATCAACCGCGTCCTTATGTATATTAAGCAGCACCTCTTTTTCCCCGGCCTGGGCAGCTGACTTCTGAGTAACCTTAAGTGTTACGCCTGCCCTTTTGGCAAGCATGCTTAGCGCTTCAGGAAAAGTAAGGGTTTCGTAACGGGTAAGGAACGTAAATATGTCCCCGCCGCTCCCACATCCGAAACAATGGAATATCTGTTTGGCAGGGCTGACCATGAAGGAAGGGGTCTTTTCCGTATGAAACGGACAGAGGCCTTTCCAGTTCTGCCCGGATTTTTTAAGATGGACATAGTCCGATATCAGATCAACAATATCTATCCTGTCCTTTATATCTTCAAGGGTACTGTCGTGGGAAAGCATCTTCTATGCAAGCTCCAAATTTCAAATCTCAAATAACAAACAATGCTTACCTAGGTGTTTTAGTTGTTGGTGCTTGGAACTTGGAATTTATTTGTTATTTGGGATTTGTTATTTGTAATTTATTTTTTACTCTTTCTTTCGAATCTTCTGAAACCGGACACGGGAACAAACTTAATTTTGTTCTTTTTCTGAATTTCGTCCAGCATTAAATTAATCCCGAGGTTGTCGCTTGAAATATGACCGGCAATAACAACATTTATATGGTGCTTTTCTGCATTCTTGCGGTGCTCTTCGCCTATGTGCATCCCTACTATTGTACTCACTCCCGCATTTGCAAGGCTTTCAAATATGTCTTTTGCCCCACCTGTGCCGCCGGTCATATCTACAAAAATTTTCCCGGCACTCCTCTCTTTTGATCCCAGGAGGATATTCGGGGCCGCATTGTTTTTAGCAGCCTCACGGTACTCTGGTATTTTCATTAACAGGTCAATCACATCACCGAGCGTATCAGGTTTCTTCTTGTCAAAGAGTTCCTGTAAATAATCTACAACCATGTTGTCCGTAGGAGTGTGCATGCACATAAATGGGATATCAAGTAGTGCCGCAATGTCAGACGCCCTTGTATGGTTAAGAGGCATCAGGCTTCTCCCGACCTCTTGCATCCTGTTTGCAAGGGTACCCTCAGCAATATTTATCGGTACACCAAATTTATTGAGTATATCGGCCTGCATATGCATAACTTTATAAAAATTGGCGAATGCCGTACCTTCAGGATGGTGCGCGATAACCATGTCTATTTTTTGTCCTTTAGACGACAGCCTATCCGCAAGAAGGATCTCTGCCATTTCCATATCAATACCGATTAGCGCTGTCTTTATTTCTTCATTTCCAGTACCATACAGTATCCTTGTGTCAGCATAAGGGTTGCTAAGACTCTCTATATCAAAAAATTCCTTGTCATCTTTTTTCATATCCTTGTAGGCTTTTTTCATTTTTCCGAGGGTCTTCAATACTTTTTTCTTACCGCGGGGGTCGGCCTCAATGCCCCTTGCAACAACCGCTTCATAGAATTTTCTTAATTTCACTTATGCCTCCAGCATCTCTTTAACAAGTTTATTTACAAGTTTGCCGTCCGCCTGCCCTTTGGTCTTTGCCATTACTGTCTTCATGACCTTACCCATCTCTTTGGGACCGGACGCACCTGTTTCGCTGATCGCTTCTTTGACCATAATCTTAATACTATCTTCATCAAGCTGTTTAGGGAGATACTCCTGAATTATCAAGAGCTCTTCTTTCTCCTTTTCAGCGAGTTCTGTCCTGCCTGCCCCTGAAAACTGCTCGATCGAATCCTTCGCCCGATTTACAAACGTCCGCAGAACGGCCTGGACATCATCGTCACTCAGAGAGTCCCCCTTGTCAATTTCCTTGTTCTTAATCGTTGATTTGATCATCCTCAATATGGACAACTTGTTTGCTTCTTTGGCCTTCATGGCCTTTTTAATATCGTCAATAATTTTTTCAGTCAGTGTCATGGTATACCTCTTTGTAAGAATATGGGTAATATAGCTTTAAACAGGTTTTTAAGCAAGATTTCTTTACAGGGTTATCTCAGGCGATTATCCTGTTATTTTCGTCGAGCCTGATGATTTTCGGACTGAAATCCTTCATTTCATCTTCGGTGCAATAACAGTAAGAAAAGATAATAATAACGTCACCCTTAAGCCCTTTTCTGGCAGCAGCGCCATTAAGACATATAACTCCTGAATCCCTCTTCCCGGGGATGATATATGTTTCAAATCTCTCTCCATTGTTCAGATTACTGACCCTGATCTGTTCAAACGGTTTTATCCCTGTTGCCTCTAGCAGGGCCTCATCAACAGTCAGGCTGCCTTCATATTCAATATTAGCCTCGGTTACCGTGGCCTTATGTATCTTTGCATTCAACATACTTCTTAACATTATTAATACCTCTTTTAAATCTTTAATTGTATATACATTATAAATTGCTGACATTAAAATGACAAACAATCATAAAAAAACAAATTACAAGCATCCCGTAGTTTTGGTCATTGCAATTTGGAATCTATTTGTAATTTGCTATTTGGTGCTTGTAGTTTGAAGATTATTCTATAATCTTCGGTACCCTGTAAAAAACATCGTCTTTCTCAGGGGAATTCTGCAGGACTTTGTTCCGTGGAAGAGAAGCTCTTACAGTATCTTCTCTGAATACGTTTTTTATTGAAAGGACATGGGCCGTTGGCTCCACATCAGTAGTATCAAGCTCATTTAATTTATCAATATATCCTATAATACTGCCAACCTGTTCAGAAAAAAGCTCTTTTTCGCCATCCGTAAGCTCAAGCCTTGAAAGAAGGGCCACATGGTCAATTTCCACTAAATCATCTCCAGATTGGCGAATTTCAGGGAGAGCCTCTTCATCCCAACTGATGGAAAATTCACCATGACTTTTACGTCATCAGTTTCACCATAGCTGTCTCTTACCACACCAACTCCCCATTTCGGGTGTTTGACCCTTGCACCTGTTTCAAATGGGGTGGTATTAACAAAATTGACCGGCATTTTCAATGAAGCAGCACTGACCGCATCTGCCCTCGGTCTCTTTTCGATACTGCGATAACATTTTTCAGGTATATCCGACAGAAACCTGGATGGCTGCTGGTCCTGGATAGAAGTATACAGTCTTCTCCTTTTTGCACCGGACATAATGAGCATGTCCTGTGCCCGTGTAACACCCACATATAAAAGTCTGCGCTCTTCATCAAGCTCTTCATTATCTTTAATAGCATGAAAATGAGGTATCAGTCCATCCTCTATCCCCGTAACAAACACCACTGGGAATTCATGACCTTTTGCACTGTGCAGTGTCATTAAAGAGACAGAATCATCTTTAACCTCTTCGTCTACACCACTGTATAGTGATGCAATATCAAGAAAGCTCAGAAGATCCTCACCCTCTGCCAACTCTGCTATTTCTCTGACATTCTCAGCCTTTTCCTCTCCAATCCATTCAAGATAATCCGTTTTTGCAAAAACAAGATCCAGCAGTTCAGACAGAGTGCTCTCCTTTTTAGAAATCATACTATCCATAGTTTTCACAAAACCGCTGATTTTGTCTTTTAATGAATTAGGGTACCCATTACTCTTTAAGATATATTTCATTGTTGGGTAAAGACTTGCATCTCTCTTTCGCGCCTCATTTTCCACCCTAGTAATCGTTGCTGCGCCAACCTGTCTCGGTGGGCAATTGATGATCCTCTTTAGACTGATGGAATCATCAGGATTAGCAATGACCTTTAAGTATGAAATAATGTCCTTTATCTCTTTTTTCTGATAAAAACTCGGGCCTCCGAACAGATTGTAAGGCTGACTGTTTTCCCTCATTGCTTCTTCCAGTGCCTTTGACTGTTGATTGACCCTGAAGAGAACAGCTATGTCTTTATACTTATATTTACCTTTAAGATACATTTCTTTTATCGCCTGAGCTATATAACGTGCCTCTTCCTTTTCATTGGTTGCCAGACAATAAAAAATCCTGTCGCCCTTGTCCCTGTCCGTAAATTGTTTTTTGGGCATTCTTTCTTTACTTTTTTTAATAATACTGTCAGCGATCTTCAGTATATTCTGTGTCGATCTGTAATTCTGTGCAAGCTTAATAACTTTTGACTTTACAAAATCCTTCTTGAAATTACGGATATTACCTATATTTGCGCCTTTAAATTTATATATGCTCTGATCATCATCCCCGACAACACAAATATTTCTGTGTTTTTTAGCAAAAAGCTGCGCCAGCTTGTACTGGGACAGATTTGTGTCCTGGAATTCGTCGACAATGATATATTCAAATTCCTTTTGATATTTTTTCTGGACAGCCGGGTGTTCTGCAAACAATTTAACGGTATACATGATCAGGTCATCATAATCAAGAGCGTTATTCTTCTTTAGCTCTTCATGATATCTGATATAAACCCTGGCAAATTTTTCGTCAAAACCATAACTGTCCTCATTTGCCAGAAACTCTTCAGGGCCGATCATAGAAGCTTTCAGTGCGGAAATCTTCGATAATATACCTTTATAAAGTGCTTCGTGGATCTTGAATTCTTTTAAAATCAACCGAATGAGATTTCCAGAGTCATCATCATCATAAATACAAAAATCATTCAGATACCCAAGTTTATCAATATCTTTTCTCAGGATCCTGGCAGAGAGTGATTGAAAAGTGCCGATCCATAATCCATTTGAGCTATTCCCTGTCATCTCTTCTATACTGGCCTTCATCTCCCCGGCAGCCTTATTGGTAAAAGTCATGACAAGTATCGATGAAGGGTCTATTTTAAGTGTGGATGTCAGGTAAGCGAATTTATGTGAAATCATTTTTGTCTTGCCGCTGCCGGCTCCGGCAAGCACGAGCAATGGTCCTTTTGAATAAAGCACCGCGTCTTTTTGTTGGGAATTCAGGGTATTAAGTAACATACGTTTAGTCATGTGGCTCCCTCTCATGTGGAATGCAGAATAGGAAAACAACCTTCAGAAAGTATCTATTCAACTAACAACTTAATTAATTATATCAAATTGCAAGGAAAAATGTGGATTGTATTTGTCCCCTTAATTTTAGAATTGTTATAACTTATAACTATTCTACTCTACAGTCACACTTTTTGCCAAGTTTCTTGGCTGGTCAACATTACATTTCCTTAAAACCGATATGTGATAGGCCAAAAGATGAAGCGGCACAGATAAAATAATGGGCGCAAGATATTTATTAGTTTTCGGCACATACAATATATGTTTAGTACGCGACCCTACTTTTTCATTGCCTTCATTCGCTACTGCTATTAGTTTACCCCCGCGGCTCTTCACCTCTTCCATATTGGAAAGGATCTTTTCGAGCACATTGTCGTCAGGGGCTATTGCCAGTACAGGCATATTATTATCAATTAGGGCTATCGGTCCATGCTTCATTTCACCTGCAGGATACCCCTCGGCATGTATATACGAAATCTCTTTCAATTTCAAAGCGCCTTCCAGGGCTATCGGGTAGTTTATCCCCCTTCCCAGATAAAGGAAGTCTCTTACTTTGTGGAATTTTTTTGCAATCTTTAAAACAGATTTATTTAATTTAAGAGCTTTCTCGATCTTTTCAGGCAGTAGCAGCAAATCATGAAATAGCTGCTTTATTTCCTTTCCATTCAATTGTTTCTTTGCCTTTGCAATGGCGATTGACAAAAGATAGAGTGCAGTAAGCTGCGTTGTGAATGCCTTGGTCGAAGCTACACCGATCTCAGGACCAGAATGCGTATAAAAGACACCATCAGCCTCTCTGGATGAAGTACTGCCGACCACATTGCAAATTGTAAGCACTTTTGCTCCGAGCCGTTTTGCCTCCTTCTGCGCAGCAAGAGTATCAGCTGTCTCACCTGACTGTGTAATTACTATCATTAGACTGTCTTTGGGAATAAGAGGACTCCTGTACCTGAATTCGGACGCGATATCAACTTCACAAGGGACCCTGGCCATATCTTCAATCATATATTTCCCGACAAGCGCAGCATGCCAGGATGTTCCACAGGCAACAAGAAATATTTTGCTGAATTTTTTCAGTTCACTTACTTTCAGGGAGAATTCTTTGATATTGACATCTCCCTTTTCAAGCAAAAAACGGCCCCTGATAGTATCAGCAACAGCCCTTGGCTGCTCATAGATCTCTTTCAGCATAAAATGTTTATACCCGCCCTTTTCAGCCATAGTCGGGCTCCAGGTTATCTTCATTGGCTTCCTTTTAACCGGCCTGTTTTCATGAATATTGACCAATGAGATGCCTTTATGGGTAATCGTTGCCAACTCACCATTTTCAGGAATAATAACGTCCCGGGTGAATTTGAGAAATGCCGGAATGTCAGAGGCAATAAAGAATTCATCTTTACCAACACCCAGTACAAGCGGACTGTCATTTTTTACTGCAATAATTTTGTCAGGTTCGGCTTCACTGATTACACCTATAGCGTAGGCTCCTTCTACATGTTTCAAAGCCCTTATTGTTGATTCCTTAAGGTCATGCCCTTTCTTTGCATAGCTGTGAATGAGATGGCAAATGACCTCGGTATCGGTCTCAGAAGTAAATTTATGTCCTTTTTTCTTAAGCCCTTCTCTAAGTTCAAAATAATTCTCAATAATACCGTTATGCACAACCACAATACCGCCGGCCCTGTGAGGATGCGCATTCTCTTCAGTTGGTTTACCATGCGTCGCCCACCTGGTATGACCTACTCCGACAACACTCTTGAGCCTTTCTCCCCGTATCAGGGTCTCCAGCTCTTTTATCTTTCCGGCACAACGTCTCACCTCGATTTGTCCGTCCTTTAGAAAAGATATACCGGCTGAGTCATACCCCCTGTATTCAAGCCGTTTAAGACCATTAATCAATACCGGTATAGCATTTCTCTTCCCCAAATATCCAATTATTCCACACATTATGATTATTTCCTCTGAACTTTATTTTTTTCTGTTTTTAGTCTTCTTAGATTCTATTTCTTTCTTTCTTTTTACCCAGCCTTTCAGATTCATCTGCTCTACTCTGCTAATTGCAAGGGCCCCGGACGGAACATTCTTTATGACCGTAGCGCCTGCTGCCACATATGCGCTCTTACCAACAGTAACAGGAGCGACAAGCTGTGAGTCACTACCAATAAACACGCCGGATTCAATCGTAGTCCTGAATTTATTTTTACCATCATAATTACAAGTAATAGTACCGGCGCCTATATTCACGTCCTCTCCAATATCAGCATCACCCAGATAAGATAAATGAGAAGCCTTGGAACCATCGCCAATTTTCGTCTTCTTGATTTCTACAAAATTCCCGATTTTTGCTTTTCGACCGATAATGCTGGCTGGCCTGAGATGCGCAAACGGCCCGACAACCGCACCGTTTCCAATACGGCTCTCTTCAACCAGCGTAGAATCTTTTATCTCTACATTATCTCCAACCGCACTGTCACATATCCTTACGCCGGGATATATAACACAATTCTTACCTATAACTGTCTTACCTTCAATATACGTATTTGGATAAATGATAGTATCCTTCCCGATCGAGGCAGACATATGTACACTTGACATGGCCGGGTCTATAAATGTTACACCCTTGTCCATCCATTTCGAAATGACCCTTTCCCGTAATATGTCAGAAATCTCGTGAAGTTCTTTTCTTGAATTTACTCCGCGAATCTCCTCCTGGGGGCAGGTATATGCCTCGAGTTTTTTATCCAGCTTAGCAACAATACTGATAATGTCTGTCAGATAGTACTCACCTGAAGAACTGTTCTTTTTAATTTTTTTGAGACACTCCATTATTCCTGTCTCTATTACGTACACTCCACCATTTAATTCAATGAATTTTTTTCTTTCATCCGCAGTTGCGTGTTTGTCCTCAACAATGCCAGTGACCCTGCCACTCCCTCCACGCAAGACCCTTCCGTATCCCGACATTGAACCATCAATAAACGACAGAAAAGAGAGTACGTTTTTATTGCGTTTATGTTTTGCAAGAAGCCCCTTCAATGTACTGGTCTTTATTAGAGGACAGTCACCGTTAAGCACAAGGATCGTACCCTTTTTCAGTTCCTTCCTTGCTATTGAAAGCGCGTCACCTGTACCGAGCAGTTTCTTCTGGAGGGCAAAAGTCAGACTACCGTCGTCCACTGATTCTTTTACCTGCTCCGCACCATTTCCTATTACAACAACTGTCTTAGCGGGTTTCAATTTTTTTACAGCATCTATCGTATGCTGCAGCATCGGCTTGCCCAGGGCCTCATGAAGGACTTTCGGGGTACTGGATTTCATCCTCGTTCCCATACCCGCTGCGAGTATAACCACATTTAAATTCATTTTTATATATTATTCCTTTACCTGTTTGTTTGCAATTAATTTTTTAAATGTAACATTTTAAGTTCAATTAGTTATATGTTTAGTACGGCAGCTTACCCAAATACTTTAATTCAACTCAATTGCAAATATTCTTTTAATAAAGCAGGATACATTCCGGGATTAAACAGTATATTAGTCATAAAATAACATTCGTGTGTGCAAAAACAGCCGGTTTTCGTAATCGAATTTATAATATTTCGTGCCTGGCCTGAACTCAGCATTTTCTTCACATCACAATTCAGGTCCCTTATATTACCCAGTTTCTTCTGAAAAGATTCACACGGATAGACATCCCCGCTCTCTGTAACAACCAGGTTCAGTTTGCCAGCATAACACGGGAGTGTCTGTTTATTCTGTGCAATTGTCTCATAAATCAGCCGGCGCTGCAAGACATCCTGGGCCGCCTTGATTTTTGCCCCCCTGAAACGGTACATGCTCGACACCTTTTTTCTCAGATTGGATGCGAGGAGATTAATCGCATCAAAATACTTCTGAATATCAATTAATTTAAGGTCATTATCTGAAACCGTCCCCCTGATAAGTGATACAGTATGTGTCTTTATATTTTCAAGCCCATTTACAAAGCCTATTATTTCATCCATGCTGTCCTGATTACATGAACAAAAGACAGTATTAATTCCAAGTTCGAAGTTCGGATATCTGTCCAGCAGCCCCCCCAGCATATTGTATGTCTCCATTGTCTTCCTGAAGCTGCCTTTTCTGCCTCTGATTTCATCATGCAGTTCTTCGGTGCCGTCCAGAGAAAGCTTTAATACAATGGTGCTTTCCAGACTGTTCTTCAGTATTAATTCGATCTTTTCACTGATAACATCTGTCAGCAAACCGTTCGTGGGAAAAAGGATAATTGCCGGTTTATTCTGTTCATAAAATGTTTTTGTAATTTCAACAATATCATCCCTGAGAAATATCTCTCCACCTGAGTACGCAAGCCAGAGAAGCCTTCCCATTGATTGAGATATTTTCCTAATTTCATCCAGAGACAATTCGGGCATAACTTTGTCAGACAAGTTCTTTTCGGAAAGATAAAAACAGAACGGGCATGCTGCATTGCATCTCCTGGTCAGAAACAGGGTAAGATGAATCGGATTTCGTTTCAGGAAAACAGATCCAATGTGACGGAACGGGGAATATGGCATTAAATTTCCTTTTTCCCGAATATGTGCGTTACAACAGCTGAGGCAAACCCAATACCTATAGGCAGCGGATAAAGCATCGTGTAATACATAGAGGCCAGTGTGCCGAACATGAACCCCTTTGTTTCATAAAAGGCCTTCAAAAGATGTCTGTTCATACCTATGTTCAACAAAAAAAGTATCAGTACTAAATACAGAAAAACAGGCAGACCTGTGAATACCCAAAAGCTCAGCAGAATGGAGTTGAATAAAAACGCAGCAACGTCCGTCTTCAATTCATACGATGCGGAACCTGAATCAGCCAGCACATCCTTATTTGAAAGTGAGTATAAGTTCCAATAAAAAGATTTCCTGTACGCATTGCGAAGCGAGCTTAATAGCTTAAAATTAAATATATGCCGGACCTGAATCCTGGGGTTCATTAGAAACGAACATCCAGACCTTTTCAATCTGTGGCTAAACTCAACATCTTCAATAATCGGCAGAAAAACTTCAGGGAACCCCCCGCTCCTCCTGAATGTCCCGGCATCCAAAATCATTGCATGTGCAGCAACATAATCAGGATCTTCTATTATCCTGGTCTCAGAATAATTTACGAATACCGCCTGAAATATACTGAAAAACACTTTATCATACGCCATTCTTGCATATGTACCGCCGACTATGCAATCCGGCTTAACTGAAGACCACATACTATTTACAATAGATAAAGTGTCCTCCTCCAACAGGCAGTCTGAATCCGTAAAAAAAATTATTTCCCCTTTACTCTGGAGCGCACCCTCGTTTCTTGCCTTTGATGCCCCCGATCTTCTGTCAAGGACAATAAGCCTGCAGGGGTATTTCTCAATAACCTCAAGAGAGTTATCGTCCGAATGGTCATCAACAACTATTACTTCGAAATTTCTGTAGTTGGAAGCAAATGCAGCCTCAAGACATTTCCCTACAGTTGATGCTCTATTGTAATTGGGCACTACAATAGAAATATATTTTTCATTCTCGCTATTCATTTTTAAATGTTTATCATTATAATATAGATACAGTTTTATTTGAACCATCAAAATAAACAGAAAAATGCTATGGCCAAAAAAATCGCGATACTTGTCAGAGACAGAATACAAGAGACACTAAGAATGGCTGTCGGTGCAACGCTTGCAAATGACAATGTAGATGTATTTATTATGGATGAAAAACTCGAGACGGATTATGACCTGTCCGTTAACCTTGAAATGCTGTCAGACCTAAAAGCCAGGATATTCACGAACAATCCGGATAATCCCTTTGATCAAAAAACGACCGGAGAAATCGCCCGCATGTTGACCGAATATGACATTGTCATCCCATACTGACATTTTCAGGCCGTTTTATTGACAAATAATTGCTATAATTCTAATATTATAGCAAAATAACTACGCAGGACCAGAGGCACAAAATCAAACCTTCCAGCAGGCCTTTCTTAGACATCGTGCTTCTGTTAGTTAATGTTTTGCGCCTAAGTAGTTATAATAAAACTAAATTAACGAGGTGTGTATGCTTAATGGAATAGAAGAAATTTCACCAACAAAAAGAAAACTCAATATCAATGTGCCGCTGAATGTTATCCAGTCTGAAACTGCTTCCGCGTATAATGAATTAAGGGCTACGGCCAAAATTCCGGGATTCAGGCCAGGCAAGGTACCTCAGTCCATACTTGTTAAAAAGTTCAGCAAAAATGTCGAGGCACAGATCATAGAGAAGATAGTCCCGCAATTCTATATGGAGGCTGTTCAAGAGGCAAAGATCGAGCCTGTCAGCTATCCTGATATAGAAGATAAAATTGAGCTGAAAGCAGGCGAACCGCTTTCTTTTTCTGTCACTGTAGAGATTAAACCGGAAATAAAAAACCTCAACTATGAAGGAATCAAAATAAAAGAAAAAACGATGGACGTAAATGAAGAGGACATAGAAAAATCCATTAATTCAATGCGAGAAGAAAAAACGATGTACGCTGTTACAGAAGATGCCCTGGAAAAAGAAGATATGGCCATCATAAATAACGAGGCGTATGAAGGCGATCAATTAAAAGAAGAATTGACATACAAGGAATTCCCCTTTGTTATAGGCACAGATACCATGCCTCAGGAATTCAGCGATGCACTTCTAGGAAAGAAAAAGGGAGATGAAGTCGAAGTAAAATTGAACTTCGAGGCTGACCATCCTAATAAAACCATTGCCGGAAAGGAACTGATCTTTAAGGTAACGGTAACCGAAGCAAAAAAGAAACATCTCCCCCCGCTTGACGATGAATTTGCTCAGGATGCCGACTGCAAGAACATGGATGAGGTAAGAGAAAAGATACGCGAGAATATAGCCAAAAGGAATGAAGGTCAGATAAACCTTGAATATAAACAGCATATCCTGACTGAACTGATAAAAAGACATGATTTTGTGGTACCTGAGTCCATGGTACAGGGAGAAATCAGTTCACTTATTGAAAAAACAAAAGAAGACGCGATGAAGACAGGTCAGGAAGTTAAGTCTGATGAGGATTACAAAAGCGAATTCGAGTCAATAGCAAATGAAAATGTGAAGAGCGTCATGCTGCTGGAAACCATTGGCAAAAAAGAAAAAGTTGAAGTAAACGATGATGATGTTAAAAAGGCAATGGAAGAAATAGCGTCACGAAACAACCTCAAAATCGAAGAATTAATGAGGCTTTATTCTGCAAGAGAAGGCTCCCTGGATGCAATGAGGAGCAGGTTATTTGCAGACAAAGTCCTTGATTTTATTCTGGATAAATCTACAATAGAGAAGTAGAGGCGATTCGCGAATTGCCCTTACATTGAGAATAAAATAATGTTTTTTAACTTTCTACTTGAAACTTTTAGCAATATTATATTATATAAGGAGATAAGATGACTTTGATTCCAATGGTAATAGAGCAGACGGGCCGATCTGAAAGAGCGTATGACATATACTCAAGGCTCTTAAAAGACCGGATCATCTTTATCGGCAACCAGATAGATGATAACCTCGCAAATACTGTCATAGCGCAGCTCCTCTTTCTGCAGACTGAGGACCCTGAAAAAGACATCCACATTTATGTGAATTCTCCCGGCGGCGTTGTTTCTTCAGGACTGGCAATATATGACACTATGCAATACATAAAGTCTGATGTAGCAACATACTGTATTGGTCAGGCCGCCAGCATGGGTGCTCTCCTACTTACAGCAGGGACAAAAGGGAAACGGTTTGTGCTGCCGAACTCACGGGTGATGATACACCAGCCAATGGGAGGGTTCCAGGGGCAGGCCACTGATATTGAGATACATGCAAAAGAGATCCTTAAACTCAAAGGTACCTTGAATGGAATCCTTGCTAAACACACAGAACAGTCTGTTGACAAGATAGGACTCGATACGGAAAGAGATTATTTCATGTCCGGACAGGAAGCCAAGGATTACGGAATCGTTGATGAAGTCATTGAAACAATAAAAAAATAACGGAATAAACCATGAGCGATAAAAAAACAACAAATAAACAAAATGAGAAACTTAAGTGCTCCTTTTGCGGCAAAGAGCAGAAGGAAGTCAGAAAGCTCATAGCAGGGCCCACCGTCTATATATGTGATGAGTGCGTGAACCTCTGCAATGAGATAATGGCAGAAGAGTTTGACTCTTCTTTCGATGTCAACATATCAAGGAACCTACCAACACCAAAAGAAATAAAGAAATTCCTTGACGATTATGTAATAGAACAGGACCATGCAAAAAAAGTCCTTTCCGTTGCCGTGCATAACCACTATAAGAGAATCAATAATCCTCACCAGAAATCGGATGTCGAACTACAGAAGAGCAATATCGCACTTTTGGGCCCGACAGGTACCGGGAAAACAATCCTTGCCCAGACACTCGCAAAGATACTTGACGTCCCTTTTACGATTGTTGATGCCACAACACTCACAGAGGCCGGGTATGTGGGGGAAGATGTTGAAAACATCATACTCAAGCTATTACAGGCTGCCGATTATGACGTTGAAAGGGCCCAGCGGGGCATCATCTATATAGACGAAATAGATAAAATAAGCCGAAAAACAGAGAACGTTTCAATTACAAGAGATGTATCAGGTGAAGGGGTCCAGCAGGCACTCCTTAAGATAATTGAAGGTACCGTAGCCAATATACCGCCACAGGGAGGCAGGAAACATCCCCAACAGGAATTCATACAGGTAAACACGACAAATATCCTCTTTCTCTGCGGAGGGGCCTTTGTAGGTATTGAAAAAATAGTAGAGGAAAGACTCGGAAAAAAAGTAATGGGTTTTGGTGCAAAGCCTGTGAAGAGCAGCAAGAAAAAACTCGGCGACCTTCTCAAATTAGTGCAGCCTCAGGACTTTATCAAGTACGGGCTTATTCCAGAGTTCGTTGGCCGGATTCCAGTTATTGCCACACTTAATGAACTAAGCGAAGATGCGCTTGTCAGGATTCTAACTGAACCAAAAAACGCCCTGATCAAGCAGTACCAGAGATTGCTTTCATTTGATGGCGTAAAACTGAAATTCGCCGAAAAGACCTATATGGCCATAGCCAAAGAAGCGATAAAGCGTAAGACCGGCGCACGGGGATTAAGGGCAATACTTGAAGACGTCATGCTCGACATCATGTATGAGATCCCTTCACAGAACGATATTGAAGAGTGTTTCATTACCGAGGAATCATTGACCAAGAAAGAGAAACCGATTCTAACTTACAAGGACAAAGCCGAATCGGCATAAAGCTGAAAACATTATGAAGGCACCTCATGGGGTGCCTTTTTTTATCACTATTTAATACCCTTTTTCCCCTTTGTAAGCCCGTGGGCAATCAACTTCCGGAAGCTCTTCTTCAACTCCTCATCATCTATATTCCTGACCGTATTTTCAATATACCTCACATCATCATCAGACAGATTGACATCAGGCTCCTCATCAGGAACTTTATCTTTTATTTCAGGGAGCTTGCCCTGCCTGAAACGTATTTCTTTTATATTATACTGCTGGAGTTTCTTTAAGATTTCTTCTTTATAAAAACCGAGGTGGTGCATCCATTGAGGGCTGTCCACAATAAGTGTCAGTGTTTTCCCCCTGATTATATCAGGGGAGGTATGTGCTGCAATCGTCTCTCCAACAATTCTGGACCAGTGGTTGCCAATGGTTTTCATGACAGCACCACCTTCCAGTCCTTGCTCTTTAACGAATTTTTTCAGGATATCATGAAGAGGCTGCATATGAATAAAAGGAAATCGTGAAGATTCCATTGACCCGGTTTTTTCTGTCAGGGTCAATGGGTCAAATATTATTTAAACTGCCTTTTTTACTTTTCCGGAACGGAGACATCTTGTACAGACCGGCTTTCTTTTGACACCTTTATCTGTCTCAATCCTTACATTTTGCAAATTCGGCCTAAAAACCCGCTTTGTTTTATTGTTCGCATGACTGACATTATTACCGGTCACTCTTTTTTTCCCGCAAACAGAACATTCTGCCATTTACCTATCCTCCAGATTACTTTTTCAACACATCAAAATGAATTAAATTTTTGTATAATCACACATCCTGCAAAACGTCAGGGCGTGCTATATTGCTTTAAAAAGAGAAGTTATGATAACATTAATCCTGATAAACATACAACCTGTCATTACATAGACATTAAAGAGTCCAGGAATCGTTTTATTACATTATTATGACAGGAAATAAACAGATCGACGGGAAAATAAAACATACATGAGAATATATGAACTCTCCAAAAAAATTAATGTAAACAATAAAGAAATCATAGCCAAGCTTTCAGGACTCGGAATTGCTGTCAAGTCCCACATGTCGAATATTGATGATGATACTGCAAAAAAAATCACTGATCTCTTTTCAGCAGCAGATACATCAACCGCAAACAAAACAGCAGCCGCTCCAAAAACGGAGAAAAAATCAGCACCTAAGTCGCCCCAAAAAGAGCAAAAGAAACCACTTGTAAATAAAGGGGAAAGCGCTCCGGCAACTGATAACAACCCAGCGGAAATCAAACAGGCACAGCCTGAAGATAAACCTGCTGAAACAGAAGACAAAAAACCGGCTAAATCCATAAGCAAACCAGGCATGCAAAGGGCATTTGATGCCATACGCAGAATAGAAACAACAAAAAAGGGCTATGATTTCAAGTCCCGCTTTAATAAAAAACATGACAAAAAGGCCCCTGCAAAGAAGGAAGAATCAGACGAAGCTCCGACTACTACCCAGCCGAGAAAGCGTATAATAAAATTTCAAGAGGGATCTACAGTAAAGGAATTCGCAGAGCTGCTCGGACAAAAACTGAATGATGTCATAAAAAAATTCATGGAACTCGGGTCCATGGTGACCATAAACCAGCCTGTCGACTCTGACGCAGCGCAAATCATAGCAGAAGCATTTAATATAAAAATAGAACTCACACAGATAGAAGATGATGAAGATGAACTCATGGACGAAGAGATTGATGAATCAACACTCTCTCACCGTCCTCCAATCGTAACAATTATGGGACATGTTGATCATGGTAAAACAACACTGCTTGATGCCATTAGAGAAACAAAGGTCACAGAGAGCGAGGCAGGTGGAATAACCCAGCATATCGGTGCTTATAAAGTAAAACTCAATGACAAAGAAATAGTATTCCTGGACACACCTGGCCATGAGGCCTTTACGGTCATGAGGGCAAGGGGTGCAAAAGTAACAGATATTGTAATACTTGTCGTTGCAGCAGATGACAGCGTTATGCCACAGACAATCGAAGCCATTGACCATGCAAAGGCGGCAAACGTGCCGATTATAGTCGCAATAAACAAGATAGACAAGCCTGAGTCTAATATACAGAAGGTCAATAATGAGCTCTCACAATATGACGTAGTTCCAGAAGATTGGGGAGGAAAGAACATATTTGTCGAAGTCTCCGCAAAAGAGGGGACCGGTATTGAACAGCTGCTTGAGATGATTATTCTGCAGTCCGAGATGATGGAACTGAAAGCGGACTTTAACAGGAAGGCAAAAGGAACAATAATTGAAGCTAAGCTTGACAGGGGAAGAGGCCCTGTAGGCACCGTACTTGTTAACACAGGACAGCTCAAAGTTGGAGACCCCTTCATTGTCGGAACTGTTGCCGGCAAGGTCAGGGCATTGATAGATGACAACGGAAAGAAAATCAAAAAGGCAGGACCTTCTACACCGGTAGAAGTAATCGGCTTCCCTAATGTCCCGCAGGCTGGTGATATTTTTGTTGTTATGGACGACGAAAGAAAAGCCCGCCAGATAGCTTCCAACAGAATTCATAAACAAAGGACCGCGGCCATCAAGAAAAAGAAGGCCCTGACACTGGACGATCTTTTTGAAAAGGTCAAAGAAGGAGAAATCAGGGACCTCAATATTATTATAAAGGCTGATGTTCAAGGCTCTGTCGAGGCTGTCAAAGACGCGCTTTCCAAGCTGACGCACCCTGAGGTTAAGGTCAATGTAATTCATACCGGCGCAGGAGGCATTAATGAGTCAGACGTAATGCTTGCAGCCGCTTCAAACGCAATTATTATCGGATTTAATATAAGACCTGATGCAAATGCATCTTCAGTTATCGATAGAGAAGGTGTGGACGTCAGACTATACAGTATTATATATGAAGCTATTGACGATGTTAAGAAGGCCCTTGAGGGACTTCTTGAACCGACTATTACGGAAAAAGTCATCGGTAGGGCTGAGGTACGAAGCCTTTTTCAGATTTCAAGGCTGGGAACAATTGCTGGCTGTCATGTGCTTGATGGAAAAATGTCCAGGTCAAGCATCGGCGCCAGGGTCATTAGAGATGATATCGTAATATATGAAAGTAAATTGTCGTCACTTAAACGGTTTAAGGAAGATGCCAAAGAGGTACTGTCCGGTTTTGAATGCGGTATTATGATCGAAAATTTTAACGACCTGAAAACCGGAGATATAATTGAAAATTATATCAAGGAAGAAACAGCAGGCAAATTGTAAGAAGAGGCTTGCCCCGGCAATTAAACCTCCATCTTTTCCTTTTAAGCGTTCAGATGACAATTCAATTCAATTATGATAGTCGGGCTCCTTACCATTGACTTGCACATTCCTGGAGCAAATTCACTTAAGTCAAAGAGGCGGGCAATCAAGAGTCTTATAGACAGGATAAAGAACAAGTTCAATGTATCTGTCTCAGAAGTAGATGCACAGAACCTCTGGCAGCGGAGCATAATAGGCATCGCATATGTCGCGAATGAAACAGTAATAATCAACAAGGTCTTTGAAAAGATCCGGACCCAGATCATAAATACTCATACGGTCGAATTAATAGATTCGACTATTGAAATGTTATGATAAAACAATTCAGTATTTATTCAGGAGTTTAACATGCGTTCATATAAACGTTCGGCAAGAGTCGGCGATTTAATCAGAGAAGAAGTCGCCGACATAATCTTAAATAAGATAAAACATAAATCCCTCGGCTTCATAACCGTTACCGGGGCAAAAATAAGCGATGATCTTCGGAACGCTATAGTATATATTAGCTGTCTCAACATTGAAGACAGCAATAAAGTAATAGGCAAATTGAACTGTGCAATGCCGTTTATCAAGGGCGAACTAGGCAAAAGATTGAAAATAAAATACATCCCCAAGCTCTCGTTCCGTATCGATGAGTCAATAGAATACGGGATGAAGATAGACAAATTATTTGATGATATCAAAACCGAAAGGAACGACTCTGCCGATGATGAAGATATCCTCTAAACTTCTGAATGTTATAAAAAAGAACAGTTCATTTCTTATCGTTGGCCATGTCAGCCCTGAGGGGGATTCCCTTGGATCAAGCATTGCCCTTGCACTCGGACTTAAAAAAATGGGCAAAAAAGATGTTTTTGTGCTCAGCAAAGACCCTGTGCCAGGAAACCTGAAATTTCTACCGTCCTCCAGGATAGTACTGCAGAAACTGCCTCGCAAGACAGTTGATGTCGTTATTCTCGTAGATTGCAATGAAATGAAAAGGACCGGCTTCGAGGTCTTTAATGCCAGGAAAACAGCGATAATAGACCATCATGTCATGCCCACTAATGCCTCAAAGTCAGAATTCTACAGTTCATTGTCCGCAAGCCATATTGATCCTGCTGCTGCTGCTGCAGGAGTACTGATTTACAAGGTACTTACCGCCCTGGGTGTTACAATTGATAAAAACATTGCGACCAATCTTTATTCGGCCATACTGGTTGATACTGGAGGCTTCAAGTACTCAAATGTCACAGCAGAACCGTTATTAATTGCGTCCCATCTTGTTGAGGCTGGTGCTAAGCCATGGGACATATCAATGGCAATATATGAGAGTGTCCCGTACAGGTCAATGAAGCTGCTTGGCCTTTCACTGGCGACTATAGAAAAAAAGGACGGTATAGCATGGATATGCACCACAAAGTCCATGTTTAAAAAAACCGGCTCTACAACCGAAGACACGGAGGAGTTTGTTAACTTCCCGAGACGAATAAAAGATGTAGAGGTAGCTATTTTCTTTAGAGAAAGCGGCAATTCAACATATAAACTTAGCATGCGTTCAAAAGGCAAAGTTAATGTGCAAAAAGTAGCAAAGACTTTCGGAGGCGGTGGACATAAAGCAGCCGCCGGATGCACAATAGAGGGATCACTTGAAGAAGTTAAAAACAAGGTTTTTAGAGTTATCAGTAAGATGATCAAAGAGAATTAATAGTACTACAAAAATCAAATAGCAAAATCCAAATAACAAATAAACAACAAATCCCAATGACCAAAGCTAGATTATTTTGAATATTGTAATTTGTCATTTATTTGAAATTTGATATTTGTTTTTTGGTATTTAAAAAATATGGATATAATAATAAGCCTCAACAAGCCGAAAGACATCACTTCCCAGGCAGCTGTTACAAAAGTAAAACGGATCCTGAATGTAAAAAAAGCAGGACATACAGGCACCCTTGACCCAATGGCTACCGGCCTTATGCTTATATGTATAAACAAGGCAACGCGACTCGCCCCGTACTTCTCGGACCGGGACAAGGAATACAAAGCGGTCATGAAACTAGGTGAGGCAACCGATACTCAGGATGCCTGCGGTAATGTTATTTCAAGATGTGATAGGATCGAAGTTACCGAAGAATCCATCAGGGCCGCTCTGGAATCATTTCAAGGAACAATATCTCAAAGGCCCCCTATGTATTCGGCATTAAAACACAAGGGCAAATCCCTGTACAAATATGCGAGAGAAGGAATTGAGATAGAGCGCAAATCAAGGGAAATTACAATCCACAATATAAAGCTCCTTGAGATTAATCTCCCATTCATCAAATTCGTAACAAGCTGTTCAAAGGGCACATATATCAGGACATTGTGTAATGATATAGGAGAAAAACTCGGGACATGGGCCCATCTTTCCGAACTGGAACGCATATCTGTAGGCCAATACAGGATTGAAGACAGTCTGACATTTGAAGAACTCCTTACAATCATTAAGGGTGACCAGATAGAGAAGGGCATTTATACAATGGATGAAGTACTCTCCTGGATGCCGGAGTTTAAAATAAACGACTCCTTGTTAAAATCTGTCATACATGGCAACCCGATTAAACTTAACTTACGAACACAACTTCCGGACCACTTAAAATCAGCTACTGGAATACGAATCAAATCACCTGACGGTGACTTACTGGCTATCGGCAGTTATATTCCGGTTAACGACATGATTAAGATGAATATTGTTTTTTCTTAGAAAAAACAGATTCAAGATTCAAATGGCTAAGGAACATGTAATAATAAAAATTAAGGTCGAGCCGAGGTCTTCGAAATCAGGGATCATCGGTATATACGGCGACGCCCTTAAGGTGAAGTTGACCTCCCCTCCTGTTGACGGAAAAGCAAATAAAGAGCTTATTGAAGTCCTCGCCAAAGGCTTCGGAATTCATAAAAAAAATGTAGAGATAATTTCCGGACAATCCTCTAAGAATAAGACAGTAAAACTTGTTGGCGTGAAGAATATTGATGACTGGGCATAAAAAAAGGGCAGGTTTGAAACCTGCCCCTACATTTCAATATTTATGAGTTATTTTTTAATCTTTCCCTCTTCTATGATTACGGCATACTTATAACCGGAACCGAAATCCTTATCTTTAAATAAAATCCCTGATACAGTCACAACATCACCAACTGCCGGGAGGTCCTGTGTTGTAACAATAATATCATCATTGCCTTTTGACGGGTCACCGCTTCCGTCCTGAAGGTGTATCCAGTTCTTTCCCATAATGCTCTGTGAAACTTTGGTGACCTTTCCACTTACAACAATGCTCTTTGTATTAAGCTCCGTTCTTTTTTCGTAAAGATCCTCAACTGTATGTGCATTGGGACCCGCGGCCTTTGCAACTTTTACTTTTTCGACAGGGGCGGCCTTTTTAGTGCCTGTATGTGTCCCACCTAATGCCGGTACGCTCGGTCTAGCAACTCCACTCGAGAAAATGATGCTTTCAAATGTTTTACCGAGTGTCTTGCTCGAAAAATTTCTCATGACAGCGCCTTGAGAAAAAGATACTTTCTGCCCGACTTCCATCTTCATACTCGGTACAGCCACCCAAGTACTTTTACCGGCCTGATCGATATTTACATACGTGTATCCACCGCTGTTCATTGTTTCCAGAACCTTGCCGTCAATTGTCGGAACTGTTTGAGACGGCCCACCCTGGACAGATGGATGCTTATCTGGCATTTTTAATTCTTCGGCTGGGGCATTGTTCATACTAAGAAAAACCACTAAGGCTGCTAACATTATGATTCTTTTCATTTATTGACTCCTTTGATTTTATTGGTTATTTTCCATTTTTTATCGATACTTTCAAATTACATAATACTCCTTTTCTCTGTAATAATTCAAGTTCCTCTTTTCCTGGTAAATCGGGCAAAGACCTTTAATTGCCCCTGCATCTTGCCATCAAAGCGATCTCCTGATATGATTGAAATATAAAAATAGCGGTCCATTAGTTTCAACTAGTTTATATGTTCAAACGGTTGGAATGACTGGAACTCCTGAAACGGATTTTCAATGAACAAATACATATGCATTCACGGACACTTTTACCAACCACCAAGGGAAAATGCATGGCTTGAAGAAGTCGAGCTTCAGGACTCGGCATATCCCTACCATGACTGGAATGAGAGAATTACGGCAGAATGTTATGCCCCCAATACCGCATCCCGCATCCTTGACACAGACGGCAAAATAACAGATATTGTCAGCAACTACTCAAAAATGAGTTTCAATTTCGGGCCGTCCCTACTGTCATGGATGGAACGGCATAGTCCTGAAATATATCAGGCCATTCTTGAGGCAGACAGGTTAAGCATGCAGAACTTCTCTGGTCATGGCTCGGCTATCGCCCAGGTCTATAATCATATGATCATGCCGCTGGCAAACAGGAGAGACAGGTACACACAAGTCCTCTGGGGAATCAAGGACTTTGAGCATAGGTTCAAACGGTTTCCCGAAGGAATGTGGCTCCCTGAAACAGCCGTTGACTATGAGACCCTTGAGATTCTTGCTGACCTCGGGATAGTATTCACCATACTCGCACCGCACCAGGCCCGGAGAGTAAAAAAGATCGTAAAACAGACAAAATGGCAGAGCGTTGAAAACAGTACGGTGGATCCGACAAATGCATATCTCTGCCGTCTGCCGTCAGGGAAACAAATAACCCTCTTTTTCTATGACGGCCCTATCGCAAGAGACATCGCCTTTGGAGGACTCCTCGGCAATGGAGAGCATTTTGCCAAAAGACTCATCAACACATTTTCAGACGATAAAAAAAACCCTCAACTTCTGCATATAGCTACTGACGGAGAGACATACGGTCATCATCACCGTGGAGGTGACATGGCACTCGCCTACTGTCTCCATTATATTAAATCACTAAAAAACATAAAACTGACCAATTACGCCGAATATCTCGAAAAGCACCCTCCTGCCCTGGAAGTAAAAATCCATGAAAACTCGTCATGGAGCTGCATACATGGAATAGAACGGTGGAGAGATAACTGCGGATGCTGTTCTGGTATGCACTCTGAATGGAACCAGGAGTGGAGAAGGCCCCTGCGTGAGGCCCTTGATGAAATCAGGTTTTCATCCATCTCTATATTCAACGACGGGACAAAAGACCTGCTTAATGATCAATGGAAGGCCCGTGATCAATATATATCGATCATCCTGGACAGGTCTGAAGGCAGCCTCGATGATTTCTTTCAGTCGCATTCCAGAAAAAAACTATCAAAAAAAGAGAAAGCACACGCACTGAAATTTCTTGAAATGCAGAGAAACGCCATGCTGATGTATACAAGCTGCGGATGGTTTTTTGATGAGATTTCAGGCATCGAAACAATGCAAATTCTTCAATACGCCTCCAAGGTCATACAACTTGCATCAGAACTATCTCATGTCTCTCTTGAAACAGAATTCCTGGAAATTCTTGAGAATGCGCCAAGCAATGTATATAAAAACGGCCGTGAACCTTATGATATGTTTATCAAACAGGGGAAGGTAAGTTTGCTGCGCGTAGGAGCGCATTATGGAATATCGTCTCTATTTCATGACTATCCTGAACAGATAAAAATGTTCAGTTATACAGTTAGAAAAGAAGAATACCTGATACATAAGGGGGACAAGAAAAAGCTTCTTATCGGAAAGACAAGAATCATTTCCGACATAACACTGGAAGAAAAGACAATAGCATTCGCGATACTCCGTATTGGCTACCATGATATTACAGCTGGTGCCAGGTATTTTATTTCAAATGCACAGTACTCCGATATGAAGCAAAAAATAGAAGCAGCCTTTGAAAGTGGCGTGATGCCATCTGTAACAAAACTCATCCATGATAATTTCGGTGAGAATATCTTTTCACTCTCTCACCTCTTCAGAGATGAACAGAGAAAGATCATTAATAATATCCTCCGCCTGGCATATGAAGGTATCGATACCTCATTCCGCAGGATTTACGATAATTATTACGATATAATGGATTTCTTTCAGTCCCTCCAGATTCATGTGCCAAAATCTTTTGCAGTAGCAGCCGAGCACATAACAAACAGGGACATTATTAATTTATTCAACGAGGATGAGATAAACCCGGAAAGACTCGAGATATTAATGGTCGACATCAAAAGGTGGGACATTGATCTTGATAAGCCTACAATATGTTATGTCGCAAATTCCAGAATAAACGCCTTAATGGAGGAACTCTCCCATCGGCCAGAAGACATATCATGTATTAACAGAATAGAAGAGGTCCTGAAACTTATAAAAAGGCTCCCGATAGAACTGGACCTCTGGAATGCGCAGAATATTTATTTCTCTATCGGCAAAGAACATTTCAGGAGTAATAAAGAAAAGGCGGAAACCGGAAGTACTGTTCAAAAAAACTGGATACAGGAATTTAAGAAGCTTGGATACCACCTGCATGTCAAAGTAACATAATGCTATTCAATATTTTTTTTCGGCCTTCCTCTTTTAGACTTCTTCTTTGTCTTTTTTACTTCCTGATTATCGCATCTCTCATGGATGTTTGTCAGAAGCTCTGTTGCAGACTGACAGAATGATTCGATTTTATCTTCCAGCATTGGTTTCTTACTTGACCTAACTGCTATTCCCATTTTATCCCTCCATCCTTTTTAAAATATTTAGTTTTTTATCGTCATTTCTGAAAAAATCTGTAGGAATAATTTATATTTATTAAGTACTCTCAGTTAATAGCCCGCATCTTTTTAATCTCTAAACTACTAAATGGCAATGGCATCGTGTCACTCGACAAGTACATTTGCAACTCTTCAACACAGCTTTGACAAGTCCATAACTAATAAAACCATAACGTCCTACAGGACAATATGGCCTAGTCATTGACAGGTCATATTGTCCTAACTATTTACTCCACACATCCATAACATATTAATTTAATTGATTTTCAAATCTGGCATTCGTCTTGCAATCTATATTCTGACTGAAACAAAGCAGATAACGCTAAGTAGAGTGAAAGGAGAAATCAGATATGGCAAGTTTATCACCAGAGTATATATTGAACAAAAAAGATGATGAAGTCTTGTCCGAAATTGAAGAAGCGTTACTCGAAACATCTGAAACATACATCTTCATGTTGTTAGCAACAAAAACTCCGGATATAGAAAAACTGCCGGTGTTTTATAGTGGAGAAGGTAAAGCATGATTTGATTCTGAGCTAATAGATTATTGCTATTAGCTCAGAACTTTCTGAATAAATATCTCAATAAAAAAACAAATTAATAGGAGGATGAAGAACAAATGGCAAACGCAATAGGCATAGACCTTGGAACAACAAATTCAGCAGTCGCTGTAGTACAGAGAGGGGAGCAGGTAATTATCCCCAATCAGGAAGGGCACAGGACAACCCCTTCAGTAGTAGCATTTTCAGACAATGGAGAAAGACTTGTGGGCCTAGTGGCCAAAAGACAGTCTGTAACAAATCCGGAGAAAACAATCTTTTCGATTAAACGCTTAATGGGCAGAAAATTCAAATCCGACGAAGTTCAGGACGCCATACATAAACTTCCCTATAAGATAGTTGAGGCCCAGAATGGAGATGCACATGTAGAAATTGACGGAAAGAGCTACTCACCTCCTGAAATCTCAGCAATGATATTACAGAAACTGAAACAATCAGCAGAAGACTATCTGGGCACAGCTGTAACCGAGGCAGTAATCACAGTCCCGGCATACTTTGACGATAGCCAGAGACAGGCGACAAAAGACGCAGGCAAAATCGCGGGTCTTAATGTCCTAAGGATAGTCAACGAACCGACAGCAGCTTCTCTGGCGTACGGGATTGACTCAAACAAGGAAGAAAAAATAGCTGTATATGACCTTGGCGGCGGTACATTCGATGTCTCAGTACTCGAAATTGGCGAAGGTGTTACCGAAGTTATTTCTACAAACGGCGACACATATCTTGGAGGCGATGATTTTGATCTCTCGATCATTGACTGGATGATCGATGAATTCAAAAAAGACCAGGGTTTTGACCTCAAGAATGACAAGATGGCCCTCCAGAGGTTGAAGGAAGCGGCTGAAAAGGCAAAGGTTGAGTTATCAACCGCAGCTGAAACCGATCTCAACCTCCCCTTTATAACAGCAGACGCGTCCGGGCCAAAACACTTTGTCACCAAGCTGACAAGGTCACAGTTTGAGAAGTTAACAGACAGCCTGGTTAGTCGCTCACTAGAACCATGCAAAAACGCCCTTAAAGACGCGGGCCTTTCAGCTTCCGATATAGACGAAGTCCTGCTCGTAGGCGGACAGACAAGAAGCCCCAAGGTTTACCAAACAGTAAAAGACTACTTCAAGAAAGAGCCGAACAAAGGAGTAAATCCAGATGAAGTCGTAGCAGCAGGCGCTGCAATTCAGGCAGCGGTCATTAAGGGAGATGTTAAGGACGTTCTCCTTCTCGATGTTACACCTCTTTCACTCGGTATCGAAACACTTGGAGGCGTATTCACCAAGCTTATAGAGAGAAATACAACTATTCCGGCCAAAAAGAGCCAGGTCTTTTCAACAGCTGCGGACAATCAGCCCTCTGTTGAAATCACTATACATCAAGGCGAAAGGGAAATGGCGAGTCACAACAAACTGCTCGGCAATTTTCAGCTTGTAGGAGTTCCACCTGCACCAAGAGGCATTCCGCAGATTGAAGTCACATTCGACATTGATGCAAACGGAATACTTCACGTATCAGCCAAAGACCTCGGGACAAATAAAGAGCAGTCCATACGGATCACTGCATCCAGCGGACTCTCCGACGAGGAGATTGATAAAATGGTCAGTGACGCGGAATCCCATGCAGAAGAAGACAGGACCAAAAAACAGCTCATTGAGGCAAAGAACGAGGCGGACAGCCTTATCTACAATGTTGAAAAAACTCTAAACGAACACGGAAGCAAACTCGATGAACAGGAAAAGAAAGCGATAGAAGATGCCTTAGTAGTGGCCAAAGACAAAAAGGACAACTCAGAGAATCCTGAAGAAATAAAGGCAGCAGTTACAGCACTCACGGAAGCCTCCCACAAGATGGCTGAACATATGTACAAAGACGCCCAGGCAGAAGGTGCCGGTGCATCAGGATGCGGCGGTGGAAGCTGCGGCGGACAGGGCCAGGCCGAAGCTGAAGAGCAAGCCCCTGAAAATGACGGCAATACAGTTGACGCTGAGTTCGAAGAAGAGACAGCAGGTAAATAAATCTATATACAGGGGCAGACGGTTGTCTGCCCCTTATAATTAAAAAAACAAAGGAGAATAATTAACAAATGGACAGCAAAAAAAAGGAAGAACGTTTCCAGTTTATAAAAGACTCGTTCGCAATTAATGCTAAAGTAAAACAGCCGTTAAAATTTGATAAAAGGAAGATAAAGCGGAAGGCGCCTGCCAATCATCCATGGAGACAATATAAAACACCAGTAGGTTCAGAAGCAATTTAGCCGCACATTGCAACATACCCGTCTATTCGATTATAATAACATCCGTTATGAGCTTTGAATATATAAGAAAAATGCCGGAAGTCGATGAAATTGCTGAATCTATACCGGTTTCCAAAGAGCTTAAGGACCTCAAGAAAAAGCGGGATGAGGAAATAAAAGCCGTTTTCAAAGGTGAGAGCGATAAGTTTGTTGTGATCATCGGACCCTGTTCAGCTGATATCGAAGAGTCCGTATGTGAATACGTTTCCCGGCTTGCACGCCTGCAGGATGAAGTAAAGGACAATCTCATTCTGGTCCCCAGAATTTATACAAACAAACCCCGGACAACCGGTGAAGGTTATAAGGGAATGGCGCACCAGCCAAAGCCTACAGAGGCTTCAAATATGCTTGAAGGACTGAAAGCGATACGGAAGATGCATATCCGGTCCATGAAAGAGTCCCACCTTACTGCAGCGGATGAGATGCTATATCCGGGCAACTATCCCTTTCTTGAAGATATTCTCAGTTATGTTGCTGTCGGTGCCCGTTCAGTAGAAAACCAGCTCCACCGCCTCACAATCAGCGGGCTGGACGTTCCTGCGGGCATGAAAAATCCTACTGGCGGAGACCTTGACGTAATGATGAATTCCGTACAGGCCGCGCAGTTATCTCATATTTTTGTATATAACTTTTGGGAAGTTGAGACTTCAGGTAATCCACTTACCCATTGCATACTTCGAGGTGCTGTTGACCAGCACGGCATGAATATACCGAATTACCATTATGAAGACCTAATGAGGGTAGCTGAATCTTATAAAAAACGGGACCTCCAGTATCCAGGAATAGTTGTTGACACGAACCATGCAAACTCCAATAAACAGTTCCAGCGGCAGCCGAGGATTGCAAAAGAAGTAATGAGGAGCCGCAGTCATTCCAGTACTATCAGGAATATGGTAAAGGGTTTGATGATAGAGAGCTATCTTGTCGAGGGTACACAGAAGATATCGGAAGAGAACATTTATGGGAAGTCGATAACCGATCCCTGTCTGGGATGGGAAGATTCTGAGCGTCTTGTTCGGGATATTGCTGAATTGGTTTGATATCCAAGCAGGCACAAGACCCTACCTATTTGGGCAAGCACATAGGCATTGCCCCTACAGTACCTGTTCCAATTTTACTGAAACCTGGATATGTTTTTCATCACGGATAATCCCTAGCAGTACTTCCTGGCCGACGAGGTATTTTTCAAACTCGCGCCTTAGTTCATCATAATTAGTGACCGTCTCATTATTTACAGACTCTATAATATCACCGAGTATGATCTCTTCACCATACTTTCTAGTCCCAATAAGTCCCGCTTTTTCAGCAGCGCTTCCAGGATTAATATTTATAATCAGTATTCCTTCTATTTCCAATCGTTCAGCTATACGCTCATTGGCAATTGTGACACCGAGTCCGGGCCTGATAACACGACCATGTTTTATTAATTCCGGTACAACACGGTTAACGGTATTTACTGGAACAGCGAATCCAATCCCGGCACTGGCACCGGAAGGGCTATAAATCGCTGTATTTATACCGATAAGCCTGCCTGCGCTGTCGAGCAGCGGCCCTCCCGAATTCCCCGGATTAATAGCGGCATCAGTCTGGATGACTCCCTGAACAGTCCTCCCGGCAACGGTCTTGATTTCACGACCGAGCGCGCTTACGATCCCTGTGGTCATTGTCTGATCAAGTCCAAATGGATTGCCGATTGCAAAGACCTTCTGCCCAACCCTCAGGTTAGTCGCTTCACCAACGAGTATCGGTTTCAATTTCTCCCTTGGGGCTGCTATATGAATAACTGCTATGTCCTTGTCAGGGGCAGCACCTACGACTGTTCCCTTCCAGGTGGAGTTGTCTGCGAGAGTGACTTCAAGACGGCTCGCGTTTTCGATAACATGATAATTCGTTACGATTCTCCCTTCTTTGTCCCAAATAAATCCAGAACCGGTCCCCTTTGGTATTTCATAAATATTCAGGCTAAAGAGACTTCGGCGCACCTCAATGCCAGTGATGTAGACAACCGAGGGTGATGTGGCCTCAAAAAGGTCTATATTATTTATCTCGTCAGCGGCAAGATCACCCCTGGCAGTAACAGGACGGGGCACAGCATCCGGATCGTGGAGGGGGCGAGGGTATGTTACATAAAGCCATATGCCAAAGAGAGCGACTGCAATAATCAGCGTTCGGCGCAGTTTGTTCCTTTTTTGTAAATTATGTTCGGTGTATTGGTCCATGTTTTTAGTTTTCAGATGATATAAATATCATTATAATTTCTCATCATCTTGCAATCAAATAATAGTTTAGTTGTATTCGATAAAATATACTAGAAATAGTGCAAACCATGCAATAGCAATAGATGTGCTTGGTGCCTCTGCATTTACTATCAAGGTCCAATGTAGAAATATTAAAACCTTTCCCCACACTAGTCCAAAAGTGCATCCCTGGCCTGATCAATTTGCCATTTTAAATATTACTGTTTCTTCCAAGATAATTCAGAAAAAAAGTAACATCCTGAAGGCTATACTTGCTTAACGGTTTGCTTTTTACATAGAGACTAAACTGTTTAATCCAGTTTATATACCATTTAGAGATTTTATCCGGTATGCCTTTTTTATTTAAGGCAGCTATAATATAAAGTCTATAATATACGTTTTCATTGATTATTCCATAGAGCTGATGTATTATTTATTAAAGCATATTCGATCTATAGAGAACTTTTATTTCAGGGGCAAAAGGGATCACCGCATAAATAAATTAATTTCAAGAGTTGTATTTAGCATTATGTATTATGAAATACAGACTCTCTAATATACTGTTATACCTAATAAATAAGATCAAGACAAGTACATTTTTAGTGATGAATACGAGGAATCAATGAGCAAAGATAAAGAACTAGCCCGATCAGCATTGTCGAGTTACTGGAGAGTGTTCTGCGTAGTATTTGTTATTTTTTCACTCTATCTTATGGGGGATGCTTTTTATCGCTGGGATGGGTTCTTGTATTATGGAACATTCACTGATTATCTGCCGGGGCTCGCATTAGTTTCAATCATATGGTGTTCTGTAGCCATGTTTACAGCCCTTTTAATATGGCTGCTCATAAGAATAATAGAACTCATTTCCGACAAATTTAACTACAAAAATAATGCAGATTTTCTATTAATAAATTTATGCTCGCTGATGTTTCTATTCATTTTTTTATGGTTTGGCAAAAGGACAATATTTCAAAATATGCCAACTCCGCTCCTGTTGAAAATCGTAATTGGTATTAGTGTCGTTCTTATTTCATATACCATAGCGTATTTATTTCGAAATAAAGCTGAGATCATCTACGATCGAATAATTCCTCTCGTCTGGATATATGGCGCATTGATTACTTTATCAATCCCTCTGTTGATTTATCATATGTGGGACAATAATCATAACGATAATGCCTCCGTGAAGACCACAAAGACCATAACAGAAAGCATGACCCGTCCAAACATAATCCTAGTCACGTTTGATGCTCTCACAGCACGAAAAATGTCTACATATGGTTATGACCGTGATACAACTCCCTTCATTACTAAATGGTCGCAGAGCGCATCAGTTTTTACTATGGCAGAAGCTGAGTCCACATACACTGCACCTACTACTGCCAGCATTATGACCGGGAAAAGAGTTTGGACTCACCAGCTGTATCAACCGCATGGCTATAAGATTCTCAAAGCTAATATCGAAAATTTACCATTAGTTCTTAAGAAAAACGGTTACTACAACATGGCCCTGATTCAAAACATCTATGCTTCAGTAGGTACTCTCGACATTGCTGACAGTTTTGATGTAGTGCATCCGGTGAATGAGTTCATAATGTTTAACTCTGTCTCAGGATTTATTGACTTAACACTTTATAAATATTTTTCCCAAAAAATAATAATGTACGACTGGATATTAAGAGAAGATTTTATTTTTGGACATATAATGAAAATTGTTGGCAGGATTTTAAAAGACACGGCGGGTAAGGAATATTCTCCAGCGAAAGTTTTCAACAAATTTCTGTGGTTGATTGAGAGCCGACCTCCTGAACCATTTTTTGCATGGACTC
>PJEL010000765.1_pt1 | contig 36367 bp, 24 predicted proteins | sample 1853271 | NCBI WGS metagenome assembly PJEL01 (sample SAMN08108733, study PRJNA415343) | Invertebrate metagenome, whole genome shotgun sequencing project. | host: Globobulimina | place: Sweden: Gullmar Fjord | collected 2015-08
ACCGTCTCCTCGGTTCCCCTGATGTGCTTCGCAGCGGCGGCGGCCTTCTTCCCTGCGGAGACCGAGAACGATCCCTCGCATCCCCTCGTTGTCCTGGCCGCCTTCCTCTACCTGGGTGGGCTGGTGCTGCGACCCTTCGTCACCGCTGGCATGCAGACGTCGCTGGTCGGCTTCTTGCACACCGGCGATAGAGACTATGTGGCTTTGATCGCGACTATTGGTCCGGGGGCGCGTCGCCTGGCCTACCTGTCGGCGTATTGGGTGATGTTCTTCTTCACGTTCACCGTGCCGCTCTGCGTCCTGTCCTGCTGCAGCGGTCCAAAGATCGAGTCGACCGGATCCGCGGAGGCAATTGTCGGGGCACTGGTAGTGGGGGCGGCCAGCCTGATCGCAGCTGCCGCCGGATCGACCTTCTACCTCGGCCTGTACGCCGCGACACTCGACGGTCGGCTGGCCGGCGCCGCCGGCAATGGCGCACAGATCGGCGCCGAGTGTCGTTGGCCTCTCGCGGCACTTCTGTTCGGCTACGTCGCCGCACACTCCACGCTCTTCTGGCTCTATTTCTGGACGATCAACCAGTTCGACAGCCCGTTCGTTCCGCTGATCTTGGCGGTCGTGTTCGCGATTCCTTATATCGCCGTGAGTGGGCTTTGGACCTCCGGAATGACTCCGCTGTGGGTCTTGGTCTCTCGCCCGAAGCGTGAGCTGCGCACCTGGGTGGGATTCGCCGAAGATCCGCTCATCAACTAGCTCACGGAAGGTCGAGATCCGGCACGACCAGGGTCTGCGCTCGCTGAGGCACCACTTCTGGGAGATCGATTCCGCCGTCTTGGGCGAGCTCCTTCCTGGAGCGGTCGCGTCAGAGCGAACCGACGAGCGCCCGAAGTCGTCTCATACCCCGCGGGTCAATACAGTAGCTTCGCCCTGGACCCTCCACCTCGCCCCTCACCAGACCTGCCTCGCGCAGGATCTTCAGGTGCTGTGACACGGTCGATTGTGCAGAGGGTAGACCCGCGACCAGGTCTCCGCACGCAGCCCCGCTGACGCCGGAGAGCATGCGCAGGATTCGAACGCGCGTCGGATGGCTGATGGCCTTTGCGAGCCCAGCCAGTTCGCGCTCTGCGTCTTCACCCTCCACAGGGCGCGAATCAGGTTGATCCTCGCGTGGGGGACAGCAGTTGCCAATCTTCGGAGTATTCATCGTATTTCGACGATAACACCATGGCGCTGGCGCCGTCACTATATGTTGTAGAAGGCACTGGATCCTGGGGCAAATGACGCGCATCGCCTGTTCCGACCGGCTGTTCACCGCCTTTCAACGATGGCATGTCTCTTGCAAATATACGATGAGTGATCAATGCGACCGCTCTCCACGTTCTTTGTGTTCACCTTGGCGCTCGGGCTGCTCGGCACCGGATGCCAGCGGAGTACTCCGCCCATCATTGCTTGGGCGATCACCCTTCCGAATACCGATACTGACGCCGAGGGCCAGGACTTCTGCGAGCTGGGCGACTCGGTCGAGGACTCGGCGCAGCCACGCCCATCGGCCTGGCCCAATACCGGCCGAGACCTGCAGCACAGCGCGCGGGATTGTCAGGCAGAGTTCAAGTGCAGGCTCGTCCCTGGGTGGGCTGTGGATGTCCCCAATCACGGATTCGGGGGGATAGTGATCGCAGAGGGTGCCGACGGCGATGTCATCCTCGGGGGCGCAGGCAGCGAGGTCTTCGCGTTTACCGCCGACGGCGCCCCCTTTGGCGAACCGGTCGACATCGCCGCGTGGGCTCTCGAGCACACGCCGTCCCCAGATGGTCGGGGGGTGTTTGGCATCGACACCACTCCTGTGGTCTCGGCCGATGGATCCGCCCGCCTGTTCACCCAGTCCGGTCACGTCGTCCGGATTCGTGTGGAGGAGGATCATCTTGCGGTCCAGAGTATCGAGCGGGCCGCGAGCGGCGGCCAGTTCGAAGGGGGAACCTTCTTCAAGGCATCACCGATCATGGACACTGACGGCAACGTCTATGTCCAGACTTCGTCGGCCACACTGGGCGGTTTCGGTGGCCTGATGAAGCTGAGCGCCGCTGGAGCTGTGCAGTGGACCAACAACCTGGTCGGAGAGGGTTCGCCGGCAATCAATGAAGTCGGCGATCTGGTGGTCGTGTCCTCGCGAGTGGTCGCAACCGTCGACAGGGAGATGGGCCACACCCTGCTCCAGACATATAATCCCGCACCTCCGGGCAATATGGGCTGGGGCTCGCTGCCTCAGGAGGTTCGTGACCTGTACAGCGAACACCCCCGCACACAGATGATCCAGGGCAAGACGATCTTGACCGGTATCCTGCGTGGCTCGGCGGTGATCGACCCGGTGGACGGCTCCATCTACGTCACCAAGACCGACAGCAGCGAAGGGCTCGTCTCCCTTGCGCCGGACCTGCGCCTTCGCTGGACAGCGGATCCTGACGATCTGATCCCGAGTTTCTACCACCCCTGCGACTCCGAAGAGAACCCTCACTACGGTCAGGACTGTTACCCGCACGGACTCCCAGCGTGGAGCTCAACGGCGTCTGTGGCAGTTGGTATCGACAGGGTCTATTTGTCGTTTCGGGTGTACGTGGGCCGTAGCGAGGTCTGGTTCGGCGCTTTCGCGAAGAGCGACGGGCGATCCTTGTGGAAGAGACGACTGGGACTCGAAGCGCTGGACAGCATGAGGTCACAGCCGGTCGTGGACAAGGATGGCAACGTCGCCGTTGCAGTGATGTTCAAGAACGACGACTACCGGAACATCAGTCAGCTGATGCTGTTCGACCCGGATGGCAGCCTGCTGGCTTCCCACGGGGTGGATGGACAGACCTTCGACGGACCCATCACCAGCTCGGGGGGCGAAGTCCTTCTCCGAGCCAACAATCTGTACCAGTTCAGGAAGAGCTGCCCGTAGTACCTACCACATATTACAGAGGTACAACCCTTCGGGCATGCAGAGCCGAAGGGCCTCGCCGGTCACCTGACCGATCCTGGGCTCGTCGCAGTGCCAGGTCTCACCCGGGAGGAAAGACTCGTTGAGACCTGGGCATTCACTGTCCGAAGTGCAGGTGGACATGGAGATGCACCACTGCCCGCCGGTGTTGTCGCCCGGCCTCGAGGTGGAGATGCGTACACCGCTGGAACAGCCCAGATCGACGTAGAAGCGATAGTAATCCGGCTCGGAACCGGGTGCTTCGGTGAGGAACCACTCATAGCAGTCCGGCTCATTGGGGAGCCAACCGCCTCGGCCCTCGCAGAGCCCATCGCAGGTGTCTGCGCGTCCCAGGCAGATGCCATCCTCGCACACACGGCCTTGCCAAATCTCTCCGTTCGCACACCGACAATCGTCGATTCTAGGACAGTCCTCTGAGGCTTCGCAGTCCAAGGGAGCACTGGTGCTGTCCACGGGCTGGGTCGTGTCGGAGTCAGTGGTGGACGCGTCGTCCTCTCCCTCGGAGGCGACCGGCCCACCACAGGCGATTATCATCGTGCTCAGCCAAACCGTGCTTCTGATCATACTGTTCTCCACCCGTGCTATCTGATCGGGTCGATGGGAACGTGACCGGTGTGCAGACCTTAATTCCACATATTCACACTATTTCGGGGATATATGGCTCGCTTCCCGTACTACCCTGATCGGTTCATCGGGAGAGGGGCCGAGCTCGAGCAGTTGGCCTCCACGCTAAGGGAGCCGCGCGCCTTGGTCACCGTGCACGGGCCCCCAGGTGCCGGAAAGACCCGGCTCGCCGTCGAGGTCAGCTCCCGGTCGGGCCTCGACAGCGTGTTCGTGGCGCTACGGGACGCTCGAGACGGGTTTGATGTACTGCGAAGCGTGGCGATCGCGCTGGGGGTTGCGCAGCAAGAGCAGGAGTTCGAGGCCCGGCTCGAGCAGCTCACCCATGCGCTGTCCGCACGCGCCGGGCTCCTGGTCGTGCTCGACAATGCCGAACACTTGGTGGCCGAGGTAGGGGCCTGCGTCGGCCGCTGGCGACAAACCGACGTACGGTGGCTGGTCACCTCCCGGGAAGCGCTCGGTGTTCGCGGGGAGAACCGGGTAAGTATCGAGGGGCTACGGGTGCCTTCGGCAGATTCGGCCTCGTGGGACGACGTGCTCGGCTGCGACGCGGTGGCCCTCTTTCGGGCCCGGTGCCCGACCTGGCAACCGGAGGACTGCACCCCTCGACAGCTGGCGGGGTTGATACGGCGCCTGGATGGGCTTCCCCTCGGCATCGAGCTGGCTGCGAGTCGCATGGGCGTGATCGACGTCGAACAACTGCAGCAGAGGTTGGCTGAGGGCGTGGAACTGCTGCGTCGAACGGCACCTTCCGGCGAATCCTTCGACCGACACCACCGGTCGTTGCAGGCTTGTGTGGAGTGGTCGTGGAGCCAGCTATCGGAGTTCGAACAGAGGTTTCTCTCGCGATGTTCGGTGTTCCCCGGTCCTTTTTCGCTGTCGGCCGCCGACTCACTGACCGGCACCAGTGGCGACACGTTGATCGACGGCCTGCAGAGCCTGCGGAACAAGTCCTTCCTAAGGAGCAGCCACTCCGATTTACCGGGATCGAAGCGGTACATGCTCTACCACTGTGTGCGGGTGTTCGCGCTCGGCCAGCTCAGTGACGAGGACCGCGACGCCGCTCGGGCACGCCATCGGTCCTTCGCCCACCGCCGGCTGACCGAGATCATGAGCCGCAGTCCGCTCCTGGACCTCGATTGCGTTCGCGACGATCTGAGTCGGCTGGAGCCCGACCTGCGCCTCGCGTTCGACGAAGGGCAGATCGATCTCGTCCGATTGCAGCTGGCCTTTGGGCTGGTCAGGGCGTCACAGGGGCGCGGCTACCCGGTCGACGTGGCCGAGCAAAACGGCGCGCTATACGACACTCTCGACGGCCACCCATTGGATCGGGAGGCAGAGCGGTATCGCGCTTTGCTCGAGATCGCGCATGGTTCGGTGCTGTACCATCACGGCCGCCCCCACGAAGGGCTGAAGCAGCTCGCCCGCGCACAGGGGCGTACCGCATCCGTCGGTATGGCAGATGTGCTGGTGTATGTGCACCACCGCCGGGCCGAGTTGCTGAACTACATCGCCGAACATTCTCGGGCAGCCGTCGACGCCGCGCGGAGTGTCGAGCTCGCTCGCGCCCTGCAGCGACCTCATTTGACCGCGCGATGTCTCCTGACCTTGTCCTACATCGAGCTCAACTGCCAGCGGTTCGACGACGCCTCCGAGCACGTTCGGGAAGCGATTGCGTACACCGATAATTGCCCGGAGGACTACAACAGGGGCTCCCTGCACTGGGTGCATTCGTGGCTGCTCTACCGACAGGGCCACATACGGGCTGCGCTGCGAAAGTGCCGTCAGGCCCTGGATTGTTTCGGCCCGGATCAGATCCACACTCGGGCGATTGCGTCGTACAATGTCGGTCGCTACGCCCTCGATCTCGAGCAGGTTGACACCGCACAGAAACAGCTCCGCGAAGGCCTGCTGGTGTGTCGACGACAGGGCCTTCTCGACCCCGAAGGCAACCATCAGTTCGCGCTCGGTGAGCTCGCCCTGAACCTCGGGAACCATGACGAGGCAAGATCGCGATTGGAGAGGGCGGTGGTGTGCTTTCGCTTGAGTGGAGTCTGGATACGCCAGATCCATGCCATCCAGTACCTGACGACGCTCGAGCTCTCACTGGGCCTCTGCGATGATGCCCAGCGGTGGGCGCGCGACATGATGGATCTGTGTATTGGCAGGGAGAACCACCCGATCTCGAGACTCTGCCACAGCCTGCGAGGGCTGGTCGAGCTGATATCCGGTGACAACCAGGCCGCATCGCAGACGCTCGCACGAGCTCTCGACACCCCGACGATGACCAACAAGACCGCCAAACTGCTGGGGTCCGTACATCACATCCCGACGGTTGCCGATTCGCCCTCCCACGACGCGTTGTTGGTGACTCTGGCGGAAGCATATGAGTGCATGAGCTTCACCTTGCCGCCCGACGTCACCTCGATGCGTATGACGATATCGCTGGTACAACGATTGGTTCCGGCATCTCTGCTCGAAGAGCTCGAGCTGGTTCTAGGTGAGCGCAATCCCGACATCCTCATCGTTTCCATGCGAATGCTCCGGGTTCGCCCTCCCCATCGCCCCTGGATCGATCTGGGCAGACACGCTCTCGGACTTCGGTGTCTTGCCGTGCTGGCCGGTCTGCGTCGGGTCGAGCCCCAGGCGCGACTGGGGGTGTCGGAGCTCGCCGCGGCGCTCTGGCCGGGTGAATCGATGCTTGAAGAGAGTGCCACCAACCGCATCTACAACTGCATCTCCAAGCTCAGAAAGGCTGGCCTGAAGGCGGAGATCGAGCAGCTAGATGGCGGCTATCGGCTTCGCGAAGGTGTTCGGGCTCTGGTGATTCAAGATGAGTGTGCACGGCGGTGGATCACTTCCGTTCACGACCAATCGGCGTCATCCACGTAAGTGGACGACTCGGCACGGACGCGACGTACGCGTCTACCAGGGGCTACCTTGTACTCACTGTGTCCATGCGCACGACAGCAACATTGTGCGCAAAAGTGACGGTATGTTGAACACACCTTGGAGGCGAGTAGTGAAAGGTCGAATCAGCTTGTTGCCGGCGGTCGCCCTCGTTGCGGGCTGTCTGCACATCGACGACGACTTCCCCTTCCTGCATGTCGGCGAGGACGAGACGACTCATGAGGTCGACATCGAGCCCAGCGAGCCCGAGACACTAGCGACGACGGCGGACGAGGTCTACGAGGGGAGCTGCGGACAGATTCCCCCGCAAGACCCGGAAATGTATGGGATCTACGTCGGCTGCACCCTGAACGCAGTCACCGTTGGCGATCTGAATGGCGATGGACACGTGGACATTGCGGGCATCGGTTCCAAGTCAGAGAACGGCCCCCCGGTGTTGGAGCTGTTGCTCGCCGACGGAGCGGGTAACTTTGCCCCGCGTATCTATATTTTGCCCCAGTGGGCCTATGGCGTGACGACCGGCGATTTCAACGGCGACGGCGTGCTCGATCTGGTCACGTCCGGAGGATTCGGACCGTCGATTGTCTGGTATGTCGATGGTGACGGAGGCGTGGCGGGCGAGGTCGTAGAGGGCTCCTCTGGTGGGTCCGAACACATCGGGACCGCAGACGTGAATGGTGACGGGAACACCGACATCTTGAGCACAGGCGACAGCGTCAGGGTCTTCCTCGGCGACGGGACCGGGACCTTCGGCCCTCCGCGGGTCCAGACGCAGCTCATCAGCCGGAGTTTTGTCGTCGCCGACATCGATGGCGACGGGTTGGTGGATCTGGTGGACAACTTCGGCAAGGTGGCGCTCGGCGATGGCGCTGGTGACTTCACGATCGAGAGTGAATTCACGGTCGTGTCCTTCGCCGATGACCTCGCATTGGGCGACGTGGACGGGGACGGGACTGTCGATGCGGTGCTCACGAGCAAGGAGCATGGCGCAATCTCGGTTCGCAGCGTGCTTTCGGGGTGGGACCTCGGCAGCGTCGACTCCCCCGACCAGCCGATTGGAGTCGCACTCGTCGACCTCACCGAAGACGGAAACCTCGACATTGTCAGCGCCAACCGCATGGCCAGAGAGCTCCGTGTATACGAAGGTGACGGCTACGGCGGCTTCGCAGCACCGTCGATCTACGCGATGGGAACCGGCGATGACGTTACGCACGGGTATCCACACTCTCCGGTAACAGGCGATCTCGACGGCGATGGGCTCCCCGACATCGTGACGGCCAACGTCAATGACCGCACTGTCGGGATCGTGTACTCCGTCGCCTCTGACCCGCCGTAGAAGACGAAGGGTACGAGCCTGAAGCCAGGCTGCATTGAAGCGTCATGGCGAGCTCTCGTCCTCCGCGACCTCGTCCGCCGACTTCTTAGCCAGCAGGGGCGGAATCGACAGGAACAGCAACGCGCCGATGATCAACCCTGCGCCGGTCAGCTGGTAGATGCTCGGCAGAGGATTGCCCAACCAGACCGTGAGGATGACCGAGGCGACCAAGCCGGCGAGGATGCTCGACGAGCGATTCACCGGCACGCAGAACGTATTCTCGCGCTTGTCCAACAAGATCAGGCCGCCGCAGATGCCCGTTCCCTGTGAGAACAACCCGATCAAGAGCACGTGGGGAACCACTCCGGACTCGGTCCAGAACGTGGTGAAGCCAGCGCGAATCTCCATCATCACGTGGCCCTGGCCGACGATGGCCAGCAGCGTCAGCGTCAGCATCACCGCGGGCGTGGCGACTAGCTGCTCCTCGACGAAGAAGCGCAGATTGGAGTTGGGGTCGTCAGACTTGGCCTTCAACGACATCAACCGCAGGCGGATGAAGTAGGAAGACAGATAGGCGATGACGTCGATCATCGCGACCATCTTCATGTCGTAGCCACCCGACTCGCTGAACGCGACCACCAACGCCGAGAGAGACAGCAGGAGGGCGACACCGGAGAACCACCGCACCTTCCGGCCGCTGACTGCATCGACCAGCGGAGCGATGATGAGGACGCCGCCGCGCATGAGCAACATCATGAACACGATGGAGACGCCGTCGAAGGTATATGCCAGCGTCGTGGTGCCGATGATTGTCGCGGTCGTGAGCCCGGAGACAAACGTGAACTTGGTCGGCCCAGGGATCTCGAGGCCCCCGACTTTGTGGCGTGTGGCGTGACGCCACCAGCCAGTGCCCAACAGGAAGGCGATCATGCCCAGCAGTGACGCACCGACCGAGCCGGGCAACATGGCAAAGCCACTCAAGGCCTCCTGACCGCCCGGTAGTATCCCCTTGGATACCGCCTTTGCCATTGCGCTATATGGGGCGTAGAAGGCGAAGTACCCGAAGGCAAACCACCAGATGCTCGGCATTCGTTCCAGGCTCAGCATGGCGCCAGTGTACATCTATCGGCACACCCAACCGTGCCGTCGAACCAGATGACAGCGTGGCGACAGGCCAGATCTCTCTCTCCATGATCGACTCGAAGAGCACTAGCCGAGGTCAGCCCCCGTTCCCAACCTGGGCGTTCGCTCGTTGACTTCGGGGCGTTCGCTGGCGTGACTTGGTGGCGCGCTCGCGTCGACGGCGATGGAACGTGCGCCAGCCCGTACCGACGGCGTCCGTCCCGTGCTTGGCCACAGCCCATTCCCCTCGACCGAGTCGCCGGCTGTCACTCCTGCACCAACGCCCGGCAGAGAGAAAGGGAAAGGGAAAGGCTGCCGCGCTCCTAGCTGAGATGGTCAGTCGGGCAGGAACACTTCCTCTTCGACTTCACAGGTCTTCCCCGCTGCCCCCGCCGGATCGCTGTTCTGCTCACAGACCAACTCGTCGGCGCAATCGTCAGTTGTCTCGCAAGCTTCCCCTTCGTCGGCCTCCTTCTGGCAGCCGGACATCCCAAGCGTGAAGATTGCGGCCAATACCCAGCGTGTCATCTCTGCCTCCATTCAGCCCGATTGGGCCACGGGACAATACCAGAAGGGCGGCACGGGGACCCGCCCATCGACGCGCACCGGGGCGTAATCCTAGGGCCCGGTGTAGCGCTCGCCCAGGAACCAGAACGCCACGACTTCCGGCAGATCGATTCCGTCCCCGTCTTGCGCCAGCTCCAGCACAAAAGCGTCTCCCCCCGGATCGTCGAAATAGGGACAATCCGGCCCGGTCACCAGGAGCCCCGACGCCAAGTCCGCAGTGAGATCCCACGCAACGCCGGCCGTATTGGTCCACGACAGGTCGTTGCCCGTGCCGGTGATCTCGCCAGTGTGCCAGTCATTCTCGACCGGCAGGCGCTCAAAACTGCCCAGCACGTCGTCCGTCTCCAGCTGCGAGAGTGCGTCGCCGAGACCAGTATCCGCGGTCTCCGTAGGATCGGAAGTCGTGGTCGTCGTTGGGGTCGTGGTCGTCGGAGTCGTGGTGGTCGCAGTCGAGGTGTTCGTAGTCTTGTCGGGAATGTCCCAGGTCCCCCCTTCGCAACCGAGAGCGCATAGGGTCAGACACGCCGGGATCCAAGCGAGACGCACGGTCACCTCCGTCTACACGCTAGCAAGATTTGGCGGCCGTCAGGGCGCCAACGATCTCAGAGCGAGAACAAGACAGCAGCAGCGGCAGCGATCACGGCCACTCCCAGGAAGGCAACGACCCCGAACAACAGACACGCCACGATAGCGAAGATGATGACACGACCCCACGAGCCCTCTTCCTCGGCCTCGACCGGAGGCAGCTCGTACGAAATCGGCGGCGTGTCGTCTTCGGTGATGACCTTGCCCGTGAGCGCGTCGCCATCCATGAGCAGGAATCCGGGAACCAGTCTGGCCGCCAGCTCCGCCAGCGTCTCCCCGTCGATCTGTTCCCGCAGCTCCTTGCATCGCTGCTCGACCTCGAGAGGCTTGGGGCGCTTGCGGGGTTTGTGCTTCTGCATCTTCTTGGCGTACTCGAGCACCAAGCGCTCATCGCCCTCGAACTCGTCGAGCTCGAGCTCATCGTTGGGTCCGTCGCCGGTCACCAGGGCCTGAAGCACCACGCCCAGGGAATAGATGTCCCCCTCTGGTCCCTCCATGCCGACGAGGCGCTCTGGCGCGAGATAGCCGGATGTTCCGCCGATCTCGAACATGGTCTTTGCCTCTCGACCAGCGAATTCGGCGCGAGCAAAGCCAAAATCGAGCAGTCTCACCTCTCCGTTCTGAGTGACCTGGATGTTTCCCGGCTTCAGATCCCGGTGCAGCAACTCGAGGGGACCACCCTCCGGACCCGGCTGGTTGTACAAGCTGTCCAGGGCTCTGGCGACCTCTCCCACGACCTCGACCGCAGCACCAGGCGGGAACGGCCCATGTCCGAGGAGCTTGCTCGCCGAGCAGCCATCGATGTAGTCCATCACCACCGCCCAGCGACCGCTGAGGACCATGGGCGGCTCGACGTTGACGATGGTCCGGTCCTTGGACAGCCCGAGGATCCTCGCCTCGTCGCGAAATCGCTCTAGGGTTCCACTGGGGAGCAAGCCCTCGTGCAGGAGCTTTATCGCCACCGGAGGAGCGCTCGGATCACCGACAATAGATGCGCGGTAGACGGTGCCGTAGCCACCTTTTCCGATGCTACCCAAGACGCGATATTTCTTTGTCATAGATCCCCGATAACTGGCTCGGACCCCGGAGGTCCCTCTTCCGGGCCCATCTGCCGATACAAACCCCCTTCGGTGGCGGCCTCCCACGCCCAGGGAAGCCACTCGACCAGGCTCGCAGCCAGCCACAGGGACCAAGCCAGCACCAGCATGCGCCACACCCAGACCGGCAGCGACAGCACTGAGGGCTGTGGCATCGCCGATGAGACGCGATCGACGTACCAGGCCAGGTGATGGTCCCCCGATTCGTTCCCAGCCACCCCCATGCTCGGCGGGATCACGAGTCCGGTGAAGATGCACGCACAGAGCAAGAGCAGCGCGACGACGGTGAGGAATCCGAGCCCAACCTGGACCCAGTTGAAGACGACGGCGTTGGCCTGGGGGTTCTGCTTTCGCCAGCCGAGGGCCATGAACCAGCACACGATGAGGATCGGCACATAGGTGGGAACCTGCGTCATGCCCAGGCCGAGGAGCAGCCATTGCCAGGTGCGCAGCGGCGCCCACGGGAGGCGTGCCAAGAGCGGGGCCGCGAGTCCGATCAGCAGTATATAAGTCCATAACAGCGGTTTTGGACCCCACATCGGTCCCGACAGTCCGACGATCAGACGTTCGTGCTGGGGCCTGACTTCGGTCGTGACATTCACGGCCGGCCCTCCGAGATCTACCGCTGGAACCGTGCTCCAGAAGGCTGAGGATTCGGCCTGTCGCCACGTGATCTTGATCTTCTGCCGCCCAGGGTGAAGGGAGACATGCAGCTTGTTCCCGTCGCGCGCCTGGATCGGGCGCTTGTCGCGGTCGATGTGGACCTCCTGGAGCGCTGCACCTTCGGGAAGGGTGACGATCTGGCGGCCGCCCTGACTGGACTGAATCGCGAGCTCCAAGCTCCCAGTGAGCTGCCGTTGTCCCGATTGAATCCACATCTTGGCGGACTCGATGGTGACCGTCTGGCCCGGCACGCCGACGGGCCGTTCGATGAACAAGGTCACGGTCTCCCCTGGCCAGACCTGCCACTCCGGTGACCAGGCGCCGTCGTGCACGTGCTTGAGTGGCGCCGGACCCTCGGCGCTGCAGGAGAAGATTGGACTGCAGCTCAGGGTCCACCTCTCATTCCAGGGCACCTCCGTGGGTGCGATCAGCGAGAGCTGCGTCGTGGCCTCGAGCGTCGAGATCCACGACACGGACGCCTGGTCCCGCTCCAGGATGATGGGCAGCAGCCCGTCACGAGCCTCGAAGGTCCCATCCGTCACCGCTTCCCCATCCACTAGCGGGATCTTCGCGGAGATGGGGTGCTCGGTCGGACCTCGGCGGGACACGGTGGTCTTGATCCGCCACGGGATCCCGAGGTCGATGGCCCGATGCACCTCCAGCCAGGGAGCGAGGTTCTCCGCCGACTGCGCCTCGAAGCCCGAGGCGCCCTTCAGCAAGCGCGCAAGCTGCACGGACTTGTCCACAGTGCCATCAGCGTGAAGGCCGTCGATCGCCCATGAATCCGCCCGCCACTCCACACGGCGTGGCGAGACCCCGAACTGCAGCGCCACGGCGTCGGTGGGAGGAAGGGGCCCACTGACAACGACCCTGTGAACCCCGGCCGGGATCCGCACGTGAAGGAATCCGTCGGGCTGACGCGCGAGGGCGAATGTCGGAAGTCCGTCGAGACGAACCTCGCTCGGCACCCAGGGTCCCGGGATCGGCCAGGAAGTCGCCACGAGGGCGTGCACTTCGGCATCGATGATGAGGATGTCGGCTTCGACTGAGATCCGCTCCACGGGTACCGTCACACAGTTCGGTACGCAGGCGGGCGGAGCAACGAGCTGTTCTTCGAGCTTGTCGAGGAGGGTACTGGAAGGTGTCGCCCAGCTCTCCGTCGGGATCGCGAGGACGAAGAACGGCAGGAGGGCAACGGCAAGCTGTCGACGCGACGGGATCGTCCAGTCGGCGAGCCTGACGAAGAGCGCAGCCAGGAGTCCGACGCGCAGGAGGGCCAGGATCAGGTTCGCCCAGGGTCCGAGCAGGAACAGCCGCATCTGGTGCTCGCTGCCGACGGCGCCCGACCAGCTCAGGGGCTGCGGATTCCAGTGCCAAGTCGGCACGCCGGGTCCGGTCTGCACGACCGCGCCGGGATCGATCTGGGAGGACAGAAACTCCCTGCCCCGGTAGCTCTGGCCGAAACTCCCCGGTTCCGCCACCAGCTTCGCAAAACGGGCCGGGATCTCCTTCTCCTTCTCGTACTGCACATCGTCGCCGCTACTGCTCCACGGGACCATCTCCGGAACGCTGCCATAACCACCGGTCTGGACTGCCGGCTCGGACAAGCCAGGGAAGAGCCCGACCTGCAGCTGCCGTACGGAAAACGGCAGCAAGGATGCGGCTATAGCCAGGATACAGGCCAGCTTTGCAACGACCACCACCCGATACCAGCCGCCCTCGGGCAGGACACGGGTGAGGGCCACCACGGCGAGGGCAACGCCCCACAACCACTGGGGTGCGCCGTCCTCGTGACAGCAGAGCGCCAGTCCGGCGAAGGCCACGACTCCCCAACGAGGGCCGACTAGCTTGCCGGATGCCAGAGCAATGACGAGCACAAAGAACAGATCAAAGAGCGTCCAGCGGTCCAGGACCGAGGTGTACACGTCGTCGACGCCGGTTGCCGCGAGCAGTGACCATCCCGGCGGCAGGTACAGATCGGCCCTGAGCCAGTCGACGTCTGTTTCCCACCCGACAGCGGGAAGGGCGATGGCGCGGGACTCAATCCGGGAGTCGGCGACGAGGTCCAGCGTACTGGTGCGGAGCTCCACGCCTTCGCCGCCATCTTTGACGGTGATCACCTGATCCTCGTCATCGTCCACGGCACGTCCGAGCCGGGCAGACTCGTGGATGTTCAGCCTCCATCCTTGGTTGAGGGTGCCGCTGAAGGTGTCGCTGATCGTGAAACCACCGCCGTCCAGGTCGAGCCAGATCCGCCGGTACAGATTGACCTGGTTCGGCGCCGGTGTGGGCTCTCCGCGGCGAAGTTCCTCGAATACCAGCGGCGTGTCGGAGGTGACTGCGAAGGCCGGCAGCCCCCTCCAATGCACGGGCACGGTCGTCCTCGCGGCGTCGATTCCGGTGGGACCCGAGAGGTTCACGGCCCGAACTCGGTCGTTGGTCTCCACCGTCCAGTACTCGATGGAGGGCCAAGGCTCTCCAGGTTCCGGGGCGGCAAGTCGGGTCGTGGGACCGTCGTGCACCGCAGTGAACGAAATCGTGTAGGTCCCCGGGCGAACCTGGACGATGAGCCTCTCGTCGGGCGTGAACCGAGCTGGGAGAGAGGCCTCGAGTGCCACCGGATGGGTCCCCGGAACGCACACATCACCGAGATCGACCTCTCGACCGATGCCCGCTGCCCGAACCGCGATGGTGGTCTCAACGATGATGGGGAGCGCGTCGGTGATGCGGCGGGAGACGTCGAGATCGAGCCGCTCGCCCTCTTGTTCTTCGGTCTGGCCGGCACCGAGTTGCAGGCCCTCTTCGTCGAATCGGGGCCACGGGATCGGCGCCCCGTCGACAGACAGGACCACCCGCCCGATGATCGGAGGAACGGGAAGGCTCTGAGGACGGGTCGACCACCGATATTCCCCCGTAACCCTATGTTGTCCCTTGGTGAGCACGACCATCGGAACGCCACCAGCCTCCACCACGACGCGGGGTGAGCCTGCGACGCGAACCTGCTGTGGCCACGATTCCTCGCCACCCGGAAGCGGCACCGCGATGTCTCGATCGACCTGGACGTCCAGGACGAAGGTTGCCCCGGAATCCGTCGCATCGAGGATGAGCTCTCCGGGCCAGATGCACGCGGTCTCGGCGCCGATCCGCGGACAGTGAAGCCCGGGATGGCCGGACTCCAGCCACGGTATCCAGGGCACGAGCTCCGGCGGAACGTCGGCCTTCAGCGGTCTGGCATTCGCCGGCTGGAGGAGTAAGAAGGCGAACAATAGGGAGAGGAGTGATCGCATCGCCGGTACGACAGTGTGGACAGTCCGTCAGTTCTCGCGAAGGAGCCGCCGACGACGATCTCGGTTGTGCGGCCGCCGCTTCGTGACGCTTCGATGTCGCTATCGACTGAATGTGAAAAGGCTGCACAGCGTGGCGCGACCACGCACCTGGGCTCAGTGACAGAAGTCGATCACTGCGGTGAGAGCCGAAGGCTGTAGGTCCCGGCCTCCACCACCGTCAAGCTGAGCAGTTGCGTGGTGGAATCATGGCTATAAGTGCAGGATGGAGCGTCACATCCGGTCAGCGAAAACCCGGCACCGTAGTGGCGCTCCGGGACAAAGATCAGACCGGGCGCCGTGCTCTTGCCGTCGCTCTCGAACACCAGGTCCATCACCTTGGTGCTGTCTTCGAACGACAGTGACTCCACCAGCCCAGGAGTGCTCATTGGGTAGGGACGCACAAAGGTATCCAGGAACGGCTTCTCGTTGCCCTCCTCGTCGAGCATGTGGAAGCCCTCGCCTTGCCCATACAGCCAGTAGGTGCCGCCGGCGAGGGTGTCGTCGAGCAGATCGAGGGTGTCGTCGATGTACTGGGAGAAGTTCGCGACCTCGGCGATGCCGCCAAACTCGCCGAGGAACAGCGGGGCGTCGAAGACCTCGGCGGCCTCCTGCTTGCGAAGCTCGAAGTTGGCCTGGATCGGCCTGGGGTTCAGATCGTAGTCGTTCCCGTCGTGCACCTCCATCAGGTAGTAGTGCGCGGCGTACACCAGCTTGTTGGGCACATCGACATCGGTGACAACGGTCGGCACACCGACGAGCTCTACGAAGTTCGGCTCGATGAAGATCAGCTTATCGGGCGCCACCTCGCCGATCTGGCGACCCGCCTTGGTATAGAACTCACTCATCGTCTGCCCGCAGTCGTCTCCCATGCAGAACGGCTCGTTGATCACGTCGAAGCCGATCACTGCGGGCTCGTCGGCGTATCGCTCGGCCAGGAGCACCAGGTGGTCGATGTATTGCTGCTGCAGCTCCTCGCTGTGCCAGAACTCGTCGAAGCAGATCTGGGTGCCCTCGCACCAGTAGCTGAAGGGTTCGTCGTAGCAGGCCTCGTAGTGCTGCTCGTCGCAGGTCCATTCCGGAAAACCCCAGGCCCCGAATCCCACGCCATAGCCGTGCTGATGCTCGTCGATCAACACGTAGAGGCCTTGTTGTTTTGCAAGTGCAACCTGGCCATCGAGCTGCTCGAGGAAGGCCTCGTCGATCTGACCGGCCTCGGGCTCGACGTGTGCCCAGAAGTAGAGCAGGCGGATGGTGTTCACACCCCAGCCGGCGAGCTGTGCAAAGTCGTCGGCGGTGTTCTCTCGGGAGGGACAGTTCACGCCACGCAACAACAGCTGCAGCCCCTCGTCGGTGAACACGCCGTCGGCGCTAGTCCAGACCTTGCCGAGATCGACTTCGGGTGCGGTGTCGCTGGGCACTGCAGGAGGTTTTGGTTGGTCCCTCTTGCAGCTCGAGGCCAACACGGCGATCGCCACCAGGGTGTAGCAGCGCATGGTTCTCCCGGTCAACACGCGACGCTTTTAACACGACGCCGATCCCGGAAGCACCAGCGCGATTTATCGGTTCGTTGGTAGGTGCTACGATTCGCCTCCGCGCGCAGCAAGTTCATTGAAAAGGAGAGAACCAGATGGGACCGAGGAACATTGGATACGGGATGATGTTTGGCACGATGGTGCTGGCGGGGCTGATCCCCGAAGTGGCGAATGCACAGAAAGCAACCAAGTTGTTCGCGGGTGGGCAGGTCGAGAAGGCCGAACAGTACTGTGCCAAACAGAAAGAGGAGAAGCAACAGGACTGCTATCAGGAGCTGGCTGAAGCATACTTTCGTCGGGAGAACTACAGCAAGGCAGCCGAGCACTACGCGCGGACAAAAACGCCGTCGGAAGGGTATCAGAAGGTCGCCGATGGGTACTTTGAGGTCAAGGACTACGACAACGCCCTGGTCTATCTCGACAAGATCGAGGATCAAAGCAAGATAGTCAACGAATGGCTCAAGAGAGCGACGTCCAGATCCAATGTGGAAATCGCCAAGCTGATGTTGGAGAAGGGCGCCGACCCCAACTACGTCGACGAAAAGGACCTGAGACCTCTCTTCTACACCGGGTTCGACACATTTGCCGAGGCGGTCGCGATGACCCCGGCGCAGCGCATTGAGTTCTACGTGAGGAAGCAGGAAGTCTTTGCGATGCTCATCGAGAAAGGCGCGGATGTCAACGCTGTCACGACCCACAACGATGGCGCCATGCAGACTCCGATACTCTCCTCGGCGTTCAACGGTTCGGGGTTGAACCCCGAGATCATGAAGCTCCTGATCGACTCTGGAGCGGAGGTGAACGTGGTTTCGGGGTGGGGCGGCAAGACTCCCCTGCATCTGGTCGTGGAGAACCATTCCTGGAAGGCGGCTGGCTATCTGATCGAGGCGGGCATCGATGTGACCGCGACCATGCCCGATGGGAAGACCGCTCTGCAGCTGGCACTCGCCCAGGACGAGGAGCTTCTCAGCGTGAGCCTCCAGCTATTCAAAGTCCTGCTTGGAGCGAGCAAAAGCAGGAACCCCTCCGAGGAGAGCCTCTACCAGCAGTTGCTGAAGTGCGACGAGGTTCTCGCAAGCTGCGACCCAAGCGAAGAAGCATGTCCTGAACATGTGAACGAAGAGATCAGGGCGTTGGAGATCTTCACGGAACTGCGGGGGGACACGATCTCACCCGATCCGGAACCGTGAGCCGCTCACCGTCCAACGCTCGTGCATCAATGCGCCAGGCTACGGCGCGACTAGCTCGTCGAACATCCCTGCAAAAGCATCGTCCTCGGTTTCCCTGGGTTGAACTCGAGTGTCTCGCCCTGCAGCAGATTCGTTCAGCAGCTCGAACTGGCCGACCAGGCTGAAGAGTTCGACGGCCTGGGCTGAGAGTTCCTCGGCGGCGCTCGAAGACTGCTCGGAGCTCGCGGCCGACTCCTGGACGACGGTGTCCATGGCGGACACGGCTTGATTGAGCTGCTCGATCCCACGCGCTTGCTCGGTGCTACCGGCAGCAACTCCGCCCACGAGGGCGGCCACCTGGCTGATGGTATCGAGGATTTCGTCGAGATTGGAGCCGAGCATGTTCGACATCTCGCCTCCACGCTCCGCGAGGTCGACCGACTGCTTGATCAGGATATCGGTGCTGCTGGCGGCGTTCTTGGCGCGCATCGCCAGGCCGCGAACCTCTTCGGCAACTACGGCGAAACCCCGGCCAGCCTCCCCCGCCCGGGCGGCCTCCACGGCAGCATTGAGCGCCAGGAGGTTGGTCTGAAACGCGATAGCATTGATATCGCCGATGATCTTGGCGCTGCTCTCCGCTGCCGTGCGAATCTCGACCATGGCGTTGGAGAGTTCGTCCATAGCGCCCTTCCCGCGAGCGGCCGCCGCGGTTGCGGACTCAGCCAGACCCTGGGCGCTGACGGTGTTGTCGGCGGTCTCGCGCGTCATGACGGACATCTCCTCGAGGCTCGCCGAGGTCTGCTGGAGAGAGGCAGCTTGCTCGGTGGCTCCAGCGGCGGTGGCCTGGGAGGTACTGGCGATCTGGGAGCCGGCGGCGTTGACCTGACTCGCCGCCTCGACGAGCTGAGCGATCACTTCGTGCAGCGCCTCGGTCGACAGGTTTATCGAGTCCTTCACCTTGGCATAGTCGCCCTGGTAGCTGCCGGTCATGCGGGCACGTAGATCGCGGTCGGCTACGCGTCCGAGCACGACCACCGCCTCTTCGATGGGAGCCGCGACGGCCTGCATCATGCGATTCATCGACTCGGCCTGGTCTCGGTAGCTTCCCGAGAACAACTGGGCGTCCACACGCTCACCAAGGTGCCCGGCGCAGGCGGCGTCGACGAGCGAGCTGGTCTCGGAACTGAGAAGGGTGATGGTCTCGATGAGTCGCTTCACAGAGTGGCTCAGTACGTCGCGATCACTCTGCGCATCGACCTGGGCGGAGAGGTCTCCGCGGCTCAGGGCCTCGGAAGCTTGCGCTATCCCTTGGATGTAGCTGATCATGGCCCGGAACGAATCCGCCATGGCCCCGAGCTCGTCACCAGAGACGTGAGAGATATGGTGCTCGATGTCACCTGTGGCGAGGGCGCGAGAGGCCGCCTCGATCTCTCTCACCGGGCCGACGATTCCACGAATCACCGTGTACGCGAGCCACAAGGAGACGAGGAGAACCGCCACCGCGAAGCCGATCGCCCAGATCAACGAGATCGTTGCCGCCAAAGAGGACTGCTGCGCCGAAGACAACAGCTCGGCAGCGAGTCGATCCTCGACCAGCTTGAGGTGATCTATCTTCTCGGTCTGTTGCTTGAACCACTCGGTGGGGTCCACTCCGAAACCTTCCGGGCCTGGACCGGCGAGGGCGATCCCTCGCATCTTCTCGGTCGTCGCCACTGATGGGTGATCCATCGTCTTCTCGAAATCTCGGAGCTGGTCTTCGCTTGCCCACGCCCGAAAACGACCAGTAAACGCACGCTGTTCGGCGATGAGACTGGCGAACTTCACGAACAATCCAGGCTCGAATGCATCGGCCGCGAACGCTGCGCTCAGCACCGCCCGCTCGATGCCAGCGCGCTCCTTGGAGAGGCTGAAGTTCACCAGCGTTGCAGTCGACCGGGAGAGCTCAGCGTCCGTGCTCAACGAAGCAATCGCACCGACCGTCTCCAGGAAAGTGCCGTTCAGCTCGGTGTAGGTCGCGACAGACTCCTTCACGCCGATCTCGAGCGCCAGCGCCTGGGAGCGAGTCTGCGGGATCTGGGCGAGCTTCTTGGTCGCGCTACCCACCCGCCCGCGAAGCTCCGGGTCGAGCTGGTCGAGGGCACCGGAGAGGAACACCTCGAGCTCGGTCACCTTGCCGTCAGTCGTGGCGTGTTGTTCCCGCAGCTCGGCGCCGAACCGGGTTCCCTCGCTGGAGAGGTAGAGTGCAGTCGCACCTCGCTCCTTCTGCAGCTCGTGCACAGTGGCGCTGATGTGTTTGGCGAGCTCGGCCCCACCTTCGAGCGTGTTCATCTCTCGGACGACCTTGGCCCTGTCCAAGATTCGAGCTCCCGCGAACGCGAGCATGGCAAGCAGCGGCACAGCCAGCAAGATGAAGAGCTTGGTGCGAATTCTCAAAGACGCGAGCATTAATCCTCTCCTCCTGCGGCCAGATCGATTCCTGAACCGCGACGAGTCCCCGAAGAACTGAATCGGCTGAAACCCATTGATCTTGAGACGTCGAGCCGCAGAGGTTCGGCCCGCAGCGCCTGAACAGCAGTCCTAGACGGTGTTTCCTCTTCTCATGGAAAGTCGAAGCGCGGGAACGCTGGACAGCTCAAGGGCCGCTCGTGCACCAGAGGCCGCGTTGGACCACGCCGCGATAGCTCGTTGGCCAGGCGTCTCGCTGAATACCCGTCCACGAATCGTAATGGTGGACCATTCCGTTCCCATCCAGCAGGAGGATAGCCCCCTCGAAGGCCGAAATGCCCTTGATATCGCTAGGATATGGGTCTGGCCAGAAGAGACCCAGTTCGTCTCGGGCAGCGCCTCGGATGGGCGTCCAGGTCACTGACTCCCCAGGGTTCCCTATGCCGTAGAGCCGACTGCCGAGGATGGAGCCTCTGTCAGCGCCGAGTCCAGGCAAAAAGGTGCCCTCGATGGGCTGGCCCACCAGATAGTCGGCCAGGGTCCAGTATCGTTCGGCGGTGGTTGAAAACTCCAGGTCCGCACTCCAGAAGCCCCTCTTCTTGGCGTTGCCCAGTGCCTCGGGCTCGAACTGGCGGTACGCTTCGCTGGTCCCCGTCGCATCGTCGACGACCAGCAGCCCTTCCGAAGAGAGGGCAAGCAGCCACGAGCCGTCGAACCACATCAGGGAAGTCACATCCCAGTCCGGCGTCTCGAAGAACAGCACGTCCATGGTCAACTGAGAGGTGGGGGCGACGCGGCGGATCACCCCTTCTGTTCCGTCGATCTCTGTGAAGTAGCAGCCAGGTGCCAGGGGGGTCGAGGGGGCTGTCGCCGTCCAATTGGTGCTTGTGGTCTCCTCGGTGTCCCTGGTGTCCTCGTCGCACAGCAACTGGGTCGTTTCGACCGACCCATCCCGATAGCACACGCAGTAGTTGCAGCCGCACTTCCAATCAGCACCGACACGATAGGCGCGATCGTCGTAGAAACACCTGTATTCCGGGTAGCACGATGGGAACGCCGCCAGAGCGAGCAATCCTACTGCGAGACCAAACCGGGGCACCATACCTCCTGCCAGAGGATGGCTGAACGGCAGGCCGCGCGCCACCCCATTCTCGACGAGCCCACGACAGCGGAGCGCTCCCGTCCATGCAATACCTGTACGCGCAGACCCTTGTCACGAGGAATCGATTCTTGACGAACCCATGTATTCTTGCAGCGCTCTTGATCGGAAGCGCTGCCCACGCCGAGCGGCCCCTCACCTATTCCGAGGCGCTGCGAGGTGCCGTAGAGGCCAACCCAAACCTAAGACAGGCATCCTTCTCGGAGCGGGAGGCGGAGGCCTCATTGGTCGCGTCCAAGGGCATCTTCGATCCGACCTACGGACTCGTTGGAACTCTATACAACTCGGTCACCGGAGGAATCGGCCAGTCAGGTCTGCCAGAGGAGGAGACCAGCAGGGACTGGAGCCTCAGCAACAACCTCACCGGAGCCCTCTCCACCGGAACGTCCTACGAATTGTCGGCGGGGCTCGGCAGTACTTCGGGAACCACCACGGCCGATTTGTGGCCAGACCCCGTGACTGACCAGCGGGGCTTCTCCAGCAATCTGAGCGCCAGCGTCACCCAGCAGCTGCTCAAGGGCGTGATCGCCAAGTACAACCTCCAGAATGTGACCCTCTCCCGTCAGAGCTACACGATCGCCCAGCTCAGCACCGAACGGGAACGTCAGCAAGCCATGGCGACAGCGGCAGAGGCGTACTGGAGCTGGTTCTACCTGTCCAACCTGCGGGACATCGCCATCGAGAGTGTGGAGGTCGCCGAAGAGGCACTCCGCGTGGGCCGGGCTCGGTTGGAGGCCGGCGAGCTCGCAGAAATGGAGGTAACGCGGCTCGAGGCCGCCCTCGTTCAGGCGAAAGCTACGTCGCTGATTTCGTTCAATGCCAAGGAGACGGCGGCGAACTCGCTGTTGCTGGTCATGGGCGAGCCCCCGGACCAAGACGTGATCCCGGCAACTCAACCCGGCGACGTACCCGAACTGGAGCTGGATCTGGCCGCCGCCACCGAGGTCGCCATGAGCCAGAATCTCGACATGGCCCTGGCCCGGGCCGGCATGGACTCCGCCGAGTTCCTGCAGACCACCGCGAAACACGGCCGACTTCCCTCGTTGTCAGCGCAGCTCGAAGCCGGGGTGACGGGGCAGTCCGACCTGGAGATCGACACCATCACTGGAAACTCGACCCACGAAGCGTCCATGTCCGAGGCCATCGGAAACCTGACGGGGAACGACAGCCGGCCATACGTGCAGGTCGTAGGAATGTTCACAGTGCCCCTCGGTAATCGCGCCGCCAAGGGCGAGGCGGATCGCACCGGCTATGCAGCCCTTCGCACCCGAACCGCACTGGAGGAGCTGGAGCGCTCGGTCACCGCGCAAGTCGAAGAGCAGGTACGCACACTGGAGTCCGCCAAGCAGCTGGTGGAGCTCGCGGACGCAAACTTTGGACTGGCCGAGGCAACACTCCGGTCCGAAGAGGCCCTCTCCGCGGCGGGGCTAGCCATCCAGAAGGACATCCTCGAGGCGCGCACCGAAGTCGCGAGAACCAAGGCCGAAGTCATGAAAGCGCGCACGGACTACCGCGTGGCCCAGGTCGCGCTCCTCGCGCTACAGGGCCAGCTCACCGACCATACCCTGTAGAAGTCACGCCGCGGGAGTTGTCCCAGCGCGAACAACGAAGATCTCCTCGGCGATTCGATCCTCGAGGGCGAGTACACGATCGTCCACTTGGACCACCAGCGCCGGCCGAGTCTGGAGCACCTTGACGCTGGTGCCTGGAGTGAGTCCCATCGCAAGCTGCGTGCGCAGCCGCTTCGGTTGTGTCGTGTTGATGTAGGCAATGGAGGAGCCCACTCCCGGTGGCAGCTGGGCCAGCGAGATCACGGCAGCCTTGACAGAGACCAGCTTGTCGCGGCAACACGGGCCATCCGGAATGGAGATGCCGTGGGGACAGACCTGGGGATGCCCGAGCAGCGTGCAGATGGCATCGACCAGCGCGGGCTCGAGCAGATGTTCGAACTCGCAGGCGGCTTCCTCGGTCTCTTCGGGCGTCTTGCCGAGGACGTCTACGATGAGTCGCGCCGCGAGCCGATGCCGGCGCACGATGCCGCGGGCCTTCTCCCGACCGGCGGGCTCCAGGATGATGCGGTCCCCATCGACCTGCAGCAGACCGGTGGAGCTGAACTCGTGCAGATAGGCGAAGAACTCGTGTCCCGACCCCTCCTCGTGAGCGCGGAGTTCCTGAATCGTGAGTTCGTGAGCCTCTCCCAGGTGCCAGAGCATCTCCAGGAGCTCGTCCCGCCGTCGCTGTGCTTCGAGATTCATAGGACCATTCGCATGAAGGAGTTCACGATGCCGCCGACCAGGATGGCGATGGCAATGATGCCCAGGTTGCTGCCCACCGTCCAGGGCACACCGACCTCCTTGACCATGACCATCGTGTTCGAGATGCAAGGTATGAACAGGGTCATCACAACGAGACCTACTACGATCTGGATGTAGTCGAGCTCTCCGGCGTCCACCATGTCCTTGAAGTAGACCGCGCCCACCTCTCGCCGGGACAGGACGAGAATGAACACCTCGGCGATCTTGTCTGGCAGATCCAAGAAGTCAGAGACCACTGGACGAGCGCCCGTCTTGATGACCTGGAGAAGACCCGTCTTGTCGAGCCCGAACATCAGGGCGGCGGCGAACACGAACATCGGGATGGTCTCAGCGAGGAACCACTTTGTCTGGTAATAGGTCTTCAAGGCTACATTTCGCGGTGTCGGCCAGCGAAAGGACGGCAGCTCGGTGATGAACATCCGGGCATCATCGCCAGGCATCAAGCGGTGCAGGAGAACGCCACAGACGATCATCGTCACGGCCACGGTCGTCAGGACGATGAGCAGGGCCGAGAACGGGGCTGTGGCCAGAATCGCAAGCATCACGCCCAGCTGCACTGCACAGGGAATGCCCAGCGCGACCAGGAATGTCGCTATCCGACGCTCTCTCGGGCTGTCGAGCATGCGCGTCGTCAGCGTTGCCATCGTGTTGCAGCCCGTGCCGGTCACCATCGGCAGGACCGCTTTGCCCGTGAGGCCGAAGCGAGACATGGTTCGGTTCGCAAGCACGCCGAGATTGGGCAGATAGCCGATGTCCTCCAGGCAATGGATGATGAAGAAGAACACCAGGAGGATCGGGACCACCGTCACCAGGGCGTTGAACAGGCCCATCGTCAGCAAGCCGAAGTCACCGACCAGCAGGTCGCGGATGAAGGGCTGGCCAATCATCGAGGCGATGGCGCCGGTCAGCGGCGTGAAGATCACACCGTCCAGCACTCCAGCCATCTGTGAGGCCAGCACCCCGACCGCATTCAGGATCAGCCAGAGCACGCCGAGCAAGATCGGCCAGCCAAGCACCGGGTGACGGGAGGCCCAGGCCGCTCGCTCGCCGAGCCCCGCGACGGTCAGAGTGGCCTTGTGAAGGGAGTTCTCGGCTCTGCGGTCGGCCCAGTCCTGACGCGCCTGGAAGACCGTGAAGGAGACCCTGGGTTCTCCCATCCATCGCAGCCGGGAGACCACCGTCTTCGCCTCCTCGATGGCGTCTGCCTCGAGTGCCTCGGCGAAGAGTATCTCGACCGTCTCGTCCCCCTCCAGGAACAACATGACGAGCCCCCGCGACGGCAACGGCTGCGGCGCAAACAGCTCTTCAATGCGCTGAATTGCGGCCTCGAGCTCCACCGTGTAGCGAACGCTTTCCTCGGCACTGGAGGCCTGCTCGACAGCGTCCACCAGACCATCGAGTCCCAGTCCGTGCAGTCCCGAGGTCTGGAGAACGGTGATGCCGAGCTCCCGCGAGAGCACCTTGTCGTCGATCACCCGCCCGAGTCGTGCCGCCTCGTCGGACTTGTTGAGGCACAGCACGGTCGGGATCTCGAGCTCCAGGATCTGCGCGAGCAGGACCAGCGTCGCCTTGAGCCGAGTCGAGTCGCCAACCAGGACGATGCAGCTCGGCTTGGTCGGATACAGCGTGTCGAGGGTGCTCCTCGCGCTCTCCGCCTGGGAGGTCAGCGCGCTGATCCCGGGCGTATCCACGACCACCACCTCGCGGTCGTGCCACACCAGAGGCACGCTCACGAGCTCCAGCGTGGTCTGTGGGTAGTTGGCCACCGGCGAGTATGTGCTGGTCAGCCAGTTGAAGACCGTGCTCTTCCCCGAGTTGGCAGGACCGATGAGCACAACCCTGCGCGGCTCGGGCAGGTCTTGGCTCGTGATCTGGGAGTCTGACTCCAGGCTCGCTTCCTCGCGCCGAGGGGAAAGGGCGTCATAAACGATCTCGGCCGCCGTCGCCCGCACCTAGAGGCTGATCACCTCACCTGATCGAACAGTCGTTCATGGCGGGTGAGCCGTGAGCCGTGAGCCGAAAGAACTCACGCCAGATACGCGGCGACCTGCGCATCCCAGGGATCCTGCCCCTCGTGAGTCACGCCGGGAAGCAGGTCTCCAAAGGCGTTGACCTCGATCACGTAGGCCCGACCGTCCAGTCCGATGAGCACGTCCACGCCCAGGCAGTAGACGTCGTCGAAGACCGCCGCCGCCCGCTCTGCCTGAGCCATCGCGTCGACCCAGCCCGCTGGGTATTGCCCACGCACCGCCTCCGCGGATCCGCGCTCGTTGCCTAGATGCAAGTTGGTGAGCGGTCCCCTCGCCGTTCGCACCACGACGTGGCGAGCCCGCCCAGCCACCACGAGCACGCGCAGATCGAAGGTGCGATCACCGATGCCCGCCTTCGGAATCCAGTGCTCCATGTACAGGCGCTCCGGCGCGAGCAGATGGAGGATCGTCGCAATGTCCTCCGGATCCCGGTACTTCCGGACCCGCAGGTTGTTGTACAGGCGGGGCTCGGGCTCACGGATCAACTCGACGGCACAGGTGATCTGCATACGGTCACCCGCGCGCTCGAAGGCCAGCACACCCGAGGCCGAGGAACCGGCGACCGGCTTCAGGAAGGCCCGGTGAACGCCAGTCGACAGCAGTCCGTCGAGGTCGGTGACCAGCCCGACTGGCCGGGGGGTTCGCGCGACCGCAGCGATCATCGCCTGACAGCGGGCCTTGTGAAACAGCGTCGCGAGTCGCCTCGGGGGCACCGAACACTTACGGGGCTCCAGAGGCCGGAGCACCGTGAGCATGCCGCGGATCATCTCCGCCATTCCATAGATTCGTCCAGGCTCACAAGCGTCCGCATCACCACCGCCAAGGCTCACGAGTGACCGACGCACGGCATCGTTCTCACCGGCCGAATCGATGCGGATGAAGTCACCAGCCGGGATCTTGCCAGCGATCAGATCGGCCCAGGACACGACCTCTGGCGGTGGGAGTCCGCGCCGCTCGACCGCCTCGAGAAAGAGCTTGCAGCGCCGATTCTCAGGGTTTGCGACTACTCCCCAATTTCGGTGTAGCGCCAATCGTCGTCGCCTCCGTAGTCATCTCCCTTCTCGTGGGCTCCGCTCACATTGCCCCACGCCGCGAGCTGCGCGGTTGGCCCATCGCCGATGTAGTTGTGGCGGAGGCTGACCTTGCGCAGATGAGAGAAAGCCGCTGCGTTTGCCAACAATGGCGCCGCGCCAACGTCACCGAGCGTACCCATGGACAGGTCCAACTCCACCAGCTGGGGAAGGATGGCGGCGTCGGGGAGAACCTGGGCGATGGCGTCAGCGCAATCGCTGTTCATGAGACCGAGGTACTTCAGCGCGGGAAACCCGGTTCCGGCGAGGATGCCGACCACGTCGCTGCCGACCGCTCCACCCCCATACTCGCCTTGGCCGAGCCAGAGCTCGAGGTGCTCGAGGGCCGGCCATCTACCCGATCCGATGTCGCGGACGGCGGCCGGAGGCATACCGCCACTCTCCACCCTCAAGCTCCGCAGTTCGGAATGCCCCCAGGTGGCGAAGCGCAGGCCAGCTCCCCCGCGAACGACGAGGGTACGCAGCTTGGGAAAGGCCTTGAGGACGACCCTGAAGTCGCAGAGCTCGATCCAGGAGATCTCGCTCTCCTCCCCGACGATATCGGCGAAGTGAAGGGCCTCGAGAGCCGACAGCGCCCCGCTCCCGGCGACCAGCGCGCTCATGATGCTCAGGCACGACTCGTCCCCCTCCCAAGAGGCCCATGCACCCACGATAATGGCGGTCACCGCGGTGGCATCGCCGTCGTGGACGAGCGCCTCGATGGCCTCCGTGGGCCCAGCACCGTCGGACTCGACATGGGCGAACGGTGCCCCGCATCGCCAGGCCCACTTGCCGACGTCCCCGCCGGCTTGCACGGCCAAGCTCCGCTTGGGGTCGTAGGTCTTCACTTTTTTGCCGGTGAAGTGTTGGAGGTGGCTACCGATGGTCATGTTTCTCTCCAGTGGCGAATCAGTGTAACGAAGAGTCCCGGCTCACGCGCCATCCGGGCCAGTCCGCGGCGGGAATCCGCTCGAGCAGGCCCTCCCCGAAGATCTGCTGCAGGCCGGCGGAGGGCAGATGCACATACCCGATGTGACACCGGCACTCCGCGTTGCAGCAGTCCCGCGGCTCAAGGGCATCGTCGAGGGAATCGAGATGCCCGATGGGAGTGTCGATGAAGTGGCAGCGAGACACGACGCCGTCCCCATCCACCACAATCGCCGACTCTCCGGCGTCGCATGGGCGGCCGAGGCTGGTCTTGGGTGTGAGGTTGTGTCGGAAGAGCGGGTCAACCCTCTCCAGGAAGTCCAGTTCTTCTGGGGAGTACCCCGGCTCCAGCCGCTTGTTCGCGTTCACCCACACGTAGGTATCCTCGGGAAGCGCGAGCCGAGCGGCGACGATTGCGTCGAAGTGCTCACGCTGGCCCACGATCCCCACGGAGTGAGCGACGCCAGCCTCACGGAGCCGAGAGCAGCGCTCCAGCAACCGGTCCAGAACCATGAACTGCGGATGCCAGGTGACCCAGAGCGCGAGCTTGTCGACGTCCACCTCCGTGAGCCAGCCTTGTCCCCAGGAGACGTTGGTCTGTGCGACGATGCGCTGGACGTGATCGAGCCGACTCAGCGCCTGGATCGCCCGCTGATACGCCCGGTGGATCAGCGCTTCTCCCCACGGCGTGAAGAACACAGCGAGGGGTCGATCCAGCTTCCGCAGACGCTCGACGAAGCACCTGAGGGCCGCAAAGTCCGCGTCGAGCTCATCCTGCCGGATCTGCACCTTTCCAAAGGGACAGTAGCCGCAATCCCAGTTGCAGCTGGAGAGCGGGCCCCGATACAGCACGCGCAGGATGCCGCTCACGCTGGGATCGCTTCGAGCATGCGCTGCCGCACCTCGTCGGAGACCAACCAGGGTCCGATGGCGTCCGACCGCTCGAGGCCCGCCGGCGTGAGCGTGAGCCGATCGTCGTCCCAGCTCGCGAAGCCGGCCTCCACCAGGCGGGACAGCTCCGGAAAGTCCCCGTACAGATCGCCAAAGCGCGCCCCGTAGGCTGATTCAGACACGCCATCGACGCATAGCAAGGACAGGATCACCCAGCGGCGCCGAACCTCGGCGGGACCCAGCGAGAAGCCCCACTGCACCCGGGTCGGATCGGCGTCGATCCAGCCCTCGACGATGGCCCGGATGCCGCGGGCGGCCACTGCGAACTCCGAAGACCAATGCAGGCGTGAGGTGTAGGAGCGAGCCCCCACTCCGAGACCGACCATGCCGTCTTCCTGGCACCGGTAGAGAGGGCCTTCCGGACCGGTGGATCGCCGGAAGAGGCGCATCGACCGCTGTTGGTAGCCGGACTCCAGCAGCGTCTGTCGGGCCAGCCGGTACAGGGCCAAACGGTGGGCATCTCGAGCTGAGCCGCCGTGGCGGCCAAATCCGGTTTGTTCGCGCACATACAGTGGATAGCAGTAGATCTCCTCGGGTTGCCAGGCGAGCGCGCGTTCCAGCGAGCTCCGCCACGTGGACTCGGTCTGTTCCGGCAGGCCATAGATGAGGTCGAGGTTGAGGAGCGGTGGCCCAGCGTCGCGAATGGTCTCCACCGCGCGCTCGACGAGCTCGGGTCTTTGCGGGCGGAAGACGGCGCGGGTCTCGGCCTCGACCAGGCTCTGCACACCCATGCTCACCCGAGTGACCCCCCGCTCCACCAACAGGCCGAGCTTGTCCGGTGCCACGGTTCCAGGAGAGACCTCGACGGAGCCGGGGATCGCAGTGAGATCGGCCCCCAAGCTGGCCAATCCGTCGAGAAGGCGGGCGAGCTGCTCGCTGTCGAGCCACGTCGGAGTGCCTCCGCCGATGGCGAAACGCGCGAAGGAGGCCTCGCCAAGGGCGTCCCCGTGGGCCTCGATCTCGCGATCCATCCGATCCAACCATCGATTGACGAGGGAATGCTGCGGCCGGGCCAGGGTGAACAGGTTGCAGAACCCGCACCGCATCTCGCAAAACGGGATGTGGACATACAGGAACAAGGCACTCCGATCTTCGTCTCTCCAGGCATGGGTCAACGTCTGCCCTGGGGCCAACGCCCGATAGGCGGTCTTGTGCGGATAGCTGTACAGATACCCCTGGTAGGGACTGGAGAACATCACCAGCTCCTCTCGGCCCAGGGAACGGTCCAGACGCAGGGATGAGCGACGCGGTGCCCGACGTACCCGCCCTCGCCGTAGCAAGTCCCGTGGTCGGAGCCGGCGATCAGCAGCAGAGGAGAGCGGGCCAGCAGCACGTCGATGAGGGGCTTCAGGGCGCCGTCCACGTAGCGGAGAGCGGCGGCGTGGGAGGAGAGGGAATCGACCTCGGCGCCTGGCTCGTATAGACAATTGGGCTGGTGGATCGCCGAGATGTTCACGAACAGAAACACCGGCCCCGGCTCGGCCAGCACGTCGCACGCGATGCGCGTCTGGTGTTCGGTAGACCGCGCGTCGACCACGCTAGTCGACGGATCCCAAAAGGCCTGCTGGAAGAGTCCGGGCAGCACCGTGCCCAGAGGTTGCCTGGTGTTGAAGAAGCCAGTGCCGCCGATGCAGACCGTGCGATAGCCGCGCTTCTCGAAGCCGGCCACGATGTTCGGCTCCTCGAAGACCGCCGTCTTTGGGCCGATGGTCTCGCTGCAGGCGAAGCGGATCGCGAAAGGTCGCTGCGCGGGCCCCTCCACAGGGGTCGGGAAGAACCCGTGGAAGAACGCCATGTGGGCCGAGAGCGTGAAGGAGCCCGGCGTGTGTCTCTGCTCCCATCCGTCGGGGCCGATCAGGCGAGCCAGGTTCGGTGTTCTTCCCGCCTCGAACTCCTCTTTTGCGACGTCATAGCGCAGGGTATCCAGGATCAGGAAGACCACATCGGCTCGGCCGACCAGGGCGTTGCTATCGAGGGGCGTCGCAGGCGTCATGGCACCCCATATCTTGGGCTTCCAGAGCATGACTGAACGTCGAGCCCTTGTCGCAATGCGCGTAAGGACGCGTAAGTGGAAGCGATTCCATACGTGAACTACCTGCTTCGCGAACACACGAGGTCGATGACGCACAGCGAGGGGGAGGTCATGAAGAGGAAACAGATCGGTCTGCTCATGATCCTTTTCGGCACCTCCTGCAGCGAGCCGTCCCAGGAGGAGACCGCCCCCGTTGTCGACGACACAGTGGGCGGAGAGGACACCGCGACTACTGGGGATGACACGGTCGGGGAACCCTGCGAGACGCGGGGTACCTGGATGTGGGCCAGCAGCATCGAGACGGAAGAGCGGATGGAGTCCGTCTTTCAGGAGCTCGCAGCTGCGAACATCAACACCGTGTACATGTCCACACCTCAGATCAACGGCAACCATGGCTATGGCGATGAAGCGACGTTTCTGGAGTTCATCACGCGGGCAAGAGCCCAGGGCATGAACGTCCAGGCGTGGATCGCCAACGGTCACAGGCTCGGGCGCGACGTCACCGTCGAGTTCATCGATGTCGCCGAGCAGGACGCACAAGTGCAGTGGGTCACCGACATCATGGAACAATACGGCGACGACCTGGATGGCGTGCACCTCGACTACATCCGCTATCACACGAGTCTGTACGAAATCAACGAAGAAGGAAGGATGGATGCCGTCACCGAGACCGTACGAAGAATCCACGACGTCATGCAGACACAGTATTCAGGCAAGTCGTTGACAGCGGCCGTCTTCAGTACCGGTCCGACCGGGCTGGAGGACTACCAAGATCAACCGGAGTGGACTGAGGATGTTCCACAGTGGTTCAGAGACTGGTACGACGATAACCCAGGCAGTACCTACCATGGCCCGGATGAGGTATCCATTCCGCGGCAGATGTTCTGGCAACAGAATGCGATCGGCTGGCTCGAGGAGTCCATCATCGATGCGGTCATGCCCATGCAGTACACCAACTCAGACGAGGATTGGCAGGCCACTCTCGAGGAAAATGCGGCGTTCGCCACCTATGTAGGCAGCGACAACACGACGCGCGTCCAGATGGGACTGGGGTGGAAGGACCAGGACTCCGGGTTCGATGCCGCCGGCGTGGTGAGGAAGATCAAGCACGGCCGATCCGTCGGTTCGAAGGGAACCGCCATCTTCATCCTCGGCGCAGCGGGAGTCGATGACACAGAGCTGATCGAGGCCCTGTCCGTGGACTCCGAGACGAATGCGTTCGATGCACCCTATGAGGACCCCATCGTCTGGTGTCCGATCCTGTAGGCATCCCCGTCGGCCATCCGTCCCATGGTGCCGTCGTAGCGCCCACCTTAGGTTCATAGCTGGCATCACCCAGAGTGAGTCGCAATGCACCTATCGGCAGTCTGGATCGTCCTCTCGTTCGCGTCCTCCGCATACGCGCTCCCACAGCCACCCCACGACGATGCGGCGGGCATCACGTGCGCCGACTGCCACATTCCGTACGGCGGAATCAGCGGTTATCAAGAGGATAATGCCACCGACGGCAGCACGACCTCGCTCGCTAACAGCGGGGTGGTCTGGACCGACGACCAGTGGACTGGCGGCGTGGTGTCGTTCGTCTCCGGTGCGAACACCGGCCTGTTCCGGGATGTCATCGGGAACTCCGCGGGCGGTGCAGGGATCGCAACACTGCACCCGGACGGGCTCGTCAGCACCAATGGCTTCACTCTGATCGGCACGGCGGACTGGGCGGCAGCACTGGCGGCGAACGACGACAACGGTTCCTACGCGCGCAAGTGCTGTGGTGGCCCCGGCTCGAACTTCGTGGTCGACATGGACTCCCTGGGGCCCATCGATCCGGCGGCGACGATCAACAGCGTGACACTGTACGCCTATGCGACCTACGTGGGCTGCTGCGCGGGGGTCGCCGATATCAAGCTCGGGTACAAGACCGGCGCGGCGACGATCTGGGATCCGGTCGCCGCCGCCCTGACCGAGAACACATATACCCAGATCAGCTCGATCACCTATACGACCGATTCGGACGGCGGCGCCCTCGACGTCTCCGACATCGAGGCACTCCAGGTGGGGGTCCAGCGCAGTGCCGCAGGTTTCCCAGACCATCGCATCACCGAGGTCTACGCCGAGGTCAGCTACGCAACCGAGGGCACCCTCGAGTGGGGTGTGCCTCTGCCGGTGGCCGTGGCTGCCGGGGACACCTACCGCCTCGGCGTCAGCACCCAGTACGACATCGAGATCCTGTGCAAGGGCTGTCACAATCCGGCGGGAGTTGGCGCCCCGATGGCGGAGGTCGGCCTGCACGACCCCGTCGGTGACACCGTCATCGGCTGCGGTATCTGCCACGAACCCCACAACACCGACCCGAACTCGGGACTCGGCGACGCGCTGATTCGCGAGGACGTGCGGTGGGGCACCTCCAGCGGAGTCGTGTCCCCGAACTACCTGGAAGGGGGGCCCGACTACAACGGGATCTGCGAGACCTGCCACACCCAGACCGGCTTCCATCGCAACGACGCCTCCGGAGATCACACCCACTTCGCCACCGAGGACTGCGCCGACTGTCACGGCCACGGTGCCGGATTTGTGGTCGACCTGACCTCGGGCTCCCACACGATGCACCTCACGGACGCAAACGGGCCCACGATCACCTGTGCCACCGGCGACCTCGGCTGCCATGGCGCCCAGCTCCCGCCGCTGCTCGACGACGGCAACGAGCTGGCCACGACGGGTGTCTGCGACGACTGCCACTCCCCCGATGGCTCCTATGACGGGGTCGACGACGCTGCGATCGGGGCTCGAACCAACTGGGAACTGGGTGTGTACGACAACGGCTCCCTGGTCGCCGGCAAGGAGAAGTGGTGTGCGGGCTGCCACGACGACGGCACCTCGGTCATCGACACGGTCCCCGCGCCCAATGTGGTCGGCGACGAGACCGCTCCCTCCCGCTACGGAACTGGCTGGGGATTCTACAAGACGGGCCACGGCGTACCGGTCGCCGACGGCCTTCCCTGGACCGGCGGCACCGTGCCCGGGCCCGGGTTGAGCTGCGAGGACTGCCACGTGGCCACATCGATACACATCGACGGCGTGTCACAGACCTACGATGACGACGCCATGATCGGTTCGGCGGCGGACTATCAGAACGGCTACCGCTTGGTCTCGGTGCTCGGCGAGCGCCCCATGAACGTGCCTCGCAACTGCACGACGCCGTCCTATGACGACTTCCGTCTCTGTCTGCAGTGTCATGCCGAGGGGCCTTTCGTCGACGAAACCGACATGAACACCAACTTCCGCAACGACGCAAGCGGGCCGCTCAACTCGCACTACTACCACCTGAACATCTGCAATCCAGGCACGTTCTGGGACTCGGACGGAGACGGCGCGATGGAGAGCCGTGGGTCCTGTGTGTCGTGCCACAATCCACATGGAAACGAGAGCTTGTCGATGTACTGGTCCGACGAGATCGCCTACTTCGACCCCGGGGTCACCTACGTGTGCGGTGGTCCCAACCCCTTCGGCCCCACACCCGGCGACGTGTGGGTACAGAACAGCACTGGGACGGTGTACAACGCCGGTGTGGGCGCGAACTGTTGGGGATGTCACGGCAGCTGCGGCTTCAACGCCTTGTATATGAGGGTGCCATTTTGATTAGCAAAATCCCCAGTGCCCTGTTCGTGCTTTGCCTGGTCGCGTGCCAGGGGCCAGAGACCCAGCGGCAGTCCAAGCCCGACAAGGTCGAGCCCCCTACCACGACCACCACCGACACCACCACGCACGAGGTCCTGCCGCTGGGGCCCCTCGTCCCGATGCTCTACCCGGTGCACATCACTGTTGCCGAGGATGGAACCGTCTTTGTCGGGGACCACCAGCAGGGCACCGTGCTCGGATATCGCGAGCGAGAGCGGGTCGTTCAGCTCGAGGGGATCGAAGAACCGCTCGGCCTCGCTGTTCGCGACGGACGACTCTACGTTGGCAGTGCCGCCGACGGCCGGGTCGATGTGTACGACATCGAGAGCCGGACCCACTTGTTGGCCTTCGGAGAGGGAGACGGAGAGTTCCAGCAGCCCAACAACATCGCGCTGTCCGACGATGGAACCCGGGTCTACGTCGTAGACAGCGCCGCCGACCTGGTGGGCGTATACACGTCTTCGGGAGAGCGGCTGTCGACGTTCGGTCAGCCTGGAGAAGCGGACGGACAGTTCCAGTTCCCGATTGGGATCGACGTGGACGCTACACGAGTCGTCGTGGGCGATCAGGGCAACAACCGCGTCCAGCTCTTCGACCTCGATGGTCAGTACATCAGCCAGTTTGGCCAGCCGATGGCCGACGCCCCCGAGAGCATGGACGATCTCCAGGTTCGATTCTCCCGAATCCAGGGCGTCGCGCTGCTGGGTGACAACATCGCTGTTCTGGACTCCACATTTGGCCACGTGCAGCTGGTGGATGGGCTGGGTGCACACGTCGGCTATGTCGGGGCCAGGGGGTCTTGTGGGGAGTGTGTTGCGCTCTCGCTCGACGTGGCCGCGACCCCCTTTGGAGGGTTGGTCGTGACCGATCCGGAGCGCCGACGCTGGACGAGCCTGAGCATGAACGTACGCTCGCTGCCCTAGAACACCGACCAGAATCGAACATCCACTGCGACCCAGTCGACATCGAGCTGAATCGAACCGAAACATAGGTTCGGGCACCCAGCAGAGGTGCCCCACAGGAGTCGAAATGCTCACGCGTCTTGCAAGTACGAGCGCTGTAGTCACACTGTTGGTGGCGCTCGCGTCGCCTGCGCACGCTCAGGTCTTCATCGACGAGAGCTTCGACACGGGCGTCGGCGCGTGGACGATCACGAACGGCGGATCCGGAGCCGACACCTGGTTCTGGAATGACCTGGCCTTTGGCCACTTCACCAACGTGGACGGCACACCCTGTATGCTGGTGGACTCCGATTGGGCGGGCGACAATGAAAATCTGAACGAGACACTTACTTCTCCGGCTTTCGACACCAGCCTCGCGCCAGCGGTGCTCCTAACTTTCGACACCATCTTCAACACATTCATCCGTGACATCGGCACCGTCGAGGTCTTCGACGGACTCACTTGGCATGAGGTGGCACGCTACGACACCGATGTCGGCATGCCGGGGTTCCCAGCAGCGCAGGCGATCGACATCACTGCGTTCGCCAACCCGGCCATGCAGGTTCGTTTCTACTATGACGACCAGTGGACCTGGGGTTGGCACTGGGCGATCGACAATGTGCTGGTCGAGGTCCCCGTCGGCCCCGAGATCGACGTGCAGCGGCCCGCGGGGGCCTCAATCGCGGTGGGCAACATGGACTATCTGACCGGCCTGAACGAAGCCGGTTTCGCGGTGACTCCCGTGTGGACCATCGAGAACGCGGCGCTCGTCGATCCCCTGAACATCTACAGTACGGTTGTGGTGCCAGGGAGCCCGACCAACTGCGCCGCGACGGTGACCGTCCCGCCAGCAGCCGTGACGGTGGCGGGAGATTTCACGACGTTCGAGGTCGAGATCATACCGACCGCGGTGGGCCCGTTCAGCTTTGATGTCGAGATCGCCAACG
>PJEL010000766.1_pt1 | contig 36350 bp, 31 predicted proteins | sample 1853271 | NCBI WGS metagenome assembly PJEL01 (sample SAMN08108733, study PRJNA415343) | Invertebrate metagenome, whole genome shotgun sequencing project. | host: Globobulimina | place: Sweden: Gullmar Fjord | collected 2015-08
ATTCTCTGCCTCCGAAACGGTCTACTGGTGTGGCATTGTTTGATGCATTCACTGCTAATGTGGATGATGATGCAGAGGAAGAGGAGGGCTTTTACCTTGATGACGAGGAGGAGGAGGATAGTGCGGCCATAAATGATGATGATGATGATGATGATGATGATTATAGAATAGATGAGACTAGAGAAATAAGGAATGTACCGAATGTGGTGGAAATAGATGGTACCGTGCAGCCTTGGTGGAAGAGGTTTCCTGATTTTGTTCCTGTATCGGAATTAGCAGATGGAAGAGACCCTAGAAATGGAGAGACTGTTTTTGTAAATTACATGTCACAGTTCAAGGGTACTAAAGTAGCACAGGTAGGCAAAGCAACGAGAAAAGATTCAAAGCAACAGAGTCAGACGGGTCATTGGGTATCAAGGGATGGGGAACGATGTTTCGTCACTCCTCAAGGGGAGAGCCTTTCTGGTCGGGCAGCATATGTTGCATATAAAAGTTATTCAAAACCACCAGCGAGTAAGAAGACAAGTACTAGAAAGCGGAGAAGGAAAAGATCAAAGAAGAAATCCTAGAAATATTTCATATGTCTATGTAACATTGTTGGATGCCATTTTTGTCTTTAGAAAGTTTTGTGTCCAGGTTCTGCTGATTTTTATTTGCCCAGGCCCATCTCCTATTAGATCTCATTTTCCTAGTTCTTCTTGAAGCAGTTTTTTAATTAGTGACTGTGCCATTGGGATACTTACACGTCCTCCAAGCTTCTGTTGTTCACCAGAGAGTCTTTCTTGCAGGTAATCCAACACACTGTCCTCCAAAACAGGCTTTCTTCCTGCACAGGAAGCCAACTCGATAGCTTCCTCGACTTTCCATGTTTCTCTATTGACTCCATTCTTTGGATTATTAATCCATGAATGAAGAGTGGAGTCAGATACATAAACTGGTGGTTGCAACTGCTCTGCATACAGAACAGTGTTCTGAAGGGGTGCCTTCCTGTTATTCCGCCTCAAATAACAATAGTGCTCCAGGATTCGAGTCTTCATCTCTTGGTTAATTTTCTTGTGCGTTTGTGGCCTATTTGGTTTCTTTATTTCTCGCTTGGGTTCTGCAGCAGGAGTTGGTAGACAAAACCCAATACCTCCTTGGGCATTAGGTCGACACTCTTGCTGTATCTGTGGCGTATTTATATTTTCAGACTCTGGAATGAAATCAACGTTATTCAATGTCATGATCTCCATAGACCGAGTTTGCTTTTGTTTTCTTGCCAATTTTCGAGCATGCTTTTCATCCTCTTTCAACTTTTGCTGCCTTCCCTTCTCCTCCCAGAATCTGTCTCTTTCAACGCATCGCTGTTTAAACTTTTCCCTCTTTTCTCTTTCTTCAGGTGTTTCACGGCTTTTACGCTCGTCTTGCTTGCGCTTACCTACCGCAAAGGCTCTTAAGATTGGCGCTGTTTCCAGAGGCATCCCAACCGAATCCACCAAATCAATCTCTTCGAGAGGTACTTGGTCTATTGTATGATTTAAATAGATTCATATTATAGTACTGAATTTTTTAACTGAGAAGAGACTAAAACATGTCTGTATAACGAGTGAAAATGGCAATCGTGTGTCAACTACCACCCTGGCATTCTGTTAACTTTTCATATGAAAATGCATGGAGGGTTGCAAACCAATCGAAGTAATACCCATGGAGTCAGTGCAATGTAAGACATGCATTTGATATGACTTTCTAAATACTGTACGCTCGCAGGGTATACAATAGATATAGATGCATTGTATACTTATGGACAAACTATGGACAAAAGGTTTGGATGTACCTCTCCATACACGGGAGCCCTTTCAATAGCTTCCCCATCTATGACGAGCCAAGTATCTTCTGCAATTGGATCAATCTTAAATGCTTTGATCTTCTTTTCTTCAACTAGATGCATATGCGTCCCCTTCTCTGACTCTGTCATGAGTTTGAGTGCTTTCATGATTCCTTGCTTGCCAAGGCAATACAAGAAATCATACGTGCCCCCAGACATGCACGCATGTGGGTGAAGATTGAAATTCATATCAAGCCAAGGTAAATTACTCATAGAAAATAGCTGAAAATCTCCGGATATCTGCTGCCACGACTCATCAATCCCAGCCACCTCCCTAAAGGTGCCATCATCTGCCAACAGCTTCCCAAGGATATGTAATGGAGGCCCTTTGCATGAGCTGCATGGTGAGAGGCTCTCTGACGATTCGTCTCCTTCTACATACGTAACATGACATGGATATACTCGCTGTGAGAAAATTTCCTTCAGAGCTCCCCATACAAACCTTTGGCCTCCCATCCATCGTAAATGCTCCGTGCCAATGTCCAAATTAGCTACCAAACCGAATGTCACCGAAAGGAAAGAAAACATAATCCTATTAGTAGAGGGTTGAATGATTGTTGCAATATCAATAGTCGACGTGCGGCCCTTGATGGCCACATATGCTGCAGTAGCAACATCCCAAACCCCAGAGCTCGCTGCTAGTGCATTGCCAGACCCACAGGGGACCTGCATCAGGTTCACAGAGTCCACACATGATTTCCAGTCATCTCGAAGAAGTAAACCTTGGACAATTTCATGAAATGTTCCGTCTCCACCTGCGGACAAGACCGTGTCATAGTCAGATAGATCTATCTGCTGCATCATTTCTGTTGCATGACGTGGAGCTTTGGTAACTCGCTTTTCCACGACTATACCAGCAGCAAGAAGAATAGGTATACAATAGTTCTCTATCAGCATGTCTGCATTCCCCTTGCCACTCACAGGATTCACTATCAGCAGTATACGTTTCCTCTTCTTGGGCACACAGCGATCTACATGCACATCTATACCATCACACGAATCAACAATTAACCAGGGTGTCTTGGTCAATTTTCTCACTGGTTTGTTTGTTTCTATTCCAATCAGAGGCATATATACCAACCGAAGATGCGTCTCTGTTCCCATAGACTTTGACTCATATCCAATCAGTTCCTCTTTATGTATCTACACCCACCCATATATATGTATTGAGATCATCTGACGCACACGGTGAGATGATGCATAGAAATAGTTTGACGACGTACCAATATAACACTCTTCTTCTTGGGAGCACAGTATTCAAAGAGTTTTGACACCTGAGTTTCCTGCACCACAAGGGGGAAGGTAATACATACACATTCTCCTAGAGCAACATGCATTCATGCATCATTCGTACATATTCGAGTGTAATAGAATCATCACTACTGTTTATGATGAGAGAGCAAGGGCAATGCGGAAAATCTGCGACTTTGACAACGGAATCCAAACGACTTGAGCAGTGTCGTGAACTCTCAGCCCCAGGCTCGGTTCCTTCTAGCAACGGCTCTTCTGTACGTGACATTATTACAGTTTTATGTTAAATACGCATTTCAGCGTAATAAATAATCTAGAGCTCAACTCGAGTTGCGTTTCGCATGGTAGTTATGATTTTCAGTTTCTCCTTCTTCTCTTTACTTCTGGTGCCGGGCTACGAAGGATGATGGCTTCTTTTGGGTCTTTCCTGCTTCTTCGAAGTGTCATATCAGGGTGTACGACAACAAAGTTCTCGAGTTTTGTTGGTACCCAGCGAGATTTATCATCTCCATGGCCCAACTGCCCACAGTCTCCTCGACCCCATGTGTACAAGGAACCATCTTCTGTGATAGCAGCGCAGTGCCAGTCTCCCGAGTTGATAGAGATAATTCCTGATGTTTCATTCTTGATGTTAACTTTCGTGAATTTCCTGGCCCATGACTGGGAGCCGATGCCCAGTTGACCATATGAATTGGATCCTGTGGCCCTCACTTCCTTTCTACCATCCACCTGAACCAAAGCAAGCGAATGGAGATACCCGCATTGCACTTGTATAACTCTTGGATGTACCGAATCATGATACAGATCACGTAGGTGTACTCGATCAAACGAGGCAGACACCCTAGTTAATCCGGGAATACCCAGTTGTCCCTCTTGGTTGCGGCCAGTTGCTAACAGATTCCCAGAGACTGTCAATGCAAATGAGTGGTATCCACCAGCGGAAATAGCTGTGATTCTATCAGGAGGCGGTAAATCAGTTGGATTCAAAGATGACACGCACTTTGGAATAGATTGGTCATTGGTAACGCCATGGCCCAACTGGCCATATGACCCTGCACCCCAGGTAAAGAGTTTCCCGTCCGCAGCTAGAGCCATCGAGTGAAATTTACCTGCAGCGACACTCACTATTCTGTAGTTTTGAATCGCTTCGATGACCGAGAGGTATGCTTCATCGTGAAAATGCCCATGACCGAGTTGACCACACCTCCCCCTTCCACAGGACCAGAGCTGGCCGGACTCGGATATTGCAAGGGTGTGATTGGCACCCGCACATACAGACACTATTCTCGTCCTCCCCAATCCAGAGATCAATCGAGGTATCCCTACTTCGGTAGGGCTCCAAGAGCCTTGTCCAAGTTCTCCACTGCTTGCCAAACCCCACATGAACAGTTCTCCTCTTCGTGAAATGGCAGCAGAATGACAGCTCCCAGCTTGTACGACAGCTAGACGAACATCGTTCTTTGTCCCCTTATACAAATCTATCAAGGACTGCTTTTCTACCTTCTCTATGAGCGTTGGGGAGAACGTTGACTCCTGAGAGCCTGTGCCAATCTGACCATGAAAACCCCTCCCAAATGAGTACATTCCATACTTTCCAGCTTCTTCGTTCTCTGCAGAGAACAAACAAACAGAGTGATACGCTCCCAATGCAACAGCAGTACTCTGTGCAGCAGCTTTAGACTGTCCCTGTACAAACTGTAACAACGACACTTGTGTCTCCCCTGCGTGCATATGCGGATTCAAACACCTTGCCCTGGGAATATTCTTCATATGATGGCGAGCTACCTGTTCAGTGATGCCACTGTCGATAAAGTATCTACCGGTTGCATTCAAGTTTGCAAGGTCCCGTGGGTCCAAGTATCCAAGAATCTGCTCCAGTGCTTCCCGTGGCACAGTCGCAAGCAAACCTGATAAACGAGGACTGCTATCTTGTGATGTATCACATGATACACTCGGCTGAGGACATGATGCAGTCAATGTCTGCTTTTTTACAAACTGCAGTGGTCCTGCCGAATGCACTTGAGGATTCATATCCTCATTCTCTGAGTTTGCATGCGAATTACCACCGATAGTAGAGTACATATCATTCTTTCGTTTCATCGACAGATTCGTTCGTGTCATTCTATCGTCGGAATCTCGACCAGCATCACGAGTTCGTTGACACGAGCGAACTTCAGAGGACACATAATTTTCTTCATATTCACGATCTGTGCCTTTACAGTTTCTTTGAGGAATTGTAAAACTCTCAGTTGATTGCCTTCTGTCGTTTCCGAGGGGCCTGCGAGGCCCGGCATGAGCTCGTTGGCTCCTTGTTACAGCCATCTCCTGTCCCTGCTGCCCAGCCTACTGCAAGGATAGGCTGACTTTAATTACCTATGTGTATATTTGTATCAAAAATGTAGACATATCGGGGATTAGAACATGAATATGACCATTCCAACTGAATATCGTGTGTCCCATGATGAGGCACCCGGGATCTCCCAACCGTCTCCCAACGGTCGCGACGATGGATTGAAAAGAGCCAACCTAGATCCCGGATCTTGAATCAGGATTACTTTGGTACCGTTGATTCGCTTTGTATTCAATTGATGGCGTGGCCTACATATTACATGCATACTTTATCAGGTTGGTAAGATACTAAATGTGCTTCCAGAGCCTCGTGTGTAGGTAAAGGATGTACAGGAAGAGTCAACTGTCAAGTATCTGTACTTCTTTGCACTGTAGAGCTGGACAGAATCACAGTCACCAGACGGTGTGGGAACAATTCTCCAAACCCAATTATCTCTTTCACTCAACCTGAGCTCGCTCCCTTCCTTCATCGGTAGTGCCAAGTACCTGGTGTTGGTAGGGCACTTTTTGGTTCTATATGTCGCTGTAATTGGCATGTTGCTATTTTCAATACCTTCAAGGCCCCAGTATGTTTGCTTCCAGTCCTTGGAAACAGCACCGAAGCTTTTTAATGTAACTTTTTGATTTTTGCAATCTCTTCTACTATATGACAAGTACTTGTTGGCCTTGCATCCTTTGGTCTTCAACCGGACAGAAGATGTGTATGTGCATCGTTTCCTTGGTGGTGGGGGAGGAGGAGATCTTGGAGAAGGAGGTGGTGGGGACTGATCTTCATTAGGTGATGGAATTGGAGGAGGCATAAAGGGGTCCATCGGTGGAGATGGAGAACCCGGAAACAATGGCAAAAGGCACTCTGGAAGCCCAAAGATGATGCATACTTCTCTGGAAATATCCTGAGCTGTTGGTCCTCCATCAGACGGCTTTTGCAAAGACCAAAGCATCATACCAGACCCACCTACATTTTTGACAAAAGTTGAGAGATCAATCACCTCTATACTGGTGAGAGAGTGTCCACCCCAAGCATCCTTGGGCACCTGCAGCCCCATTTGCATGGGACCTGAGTAGTATGTAGAATATGCTTCATATGCCAATTTTGGATTATACAAATCCCCAGCATCATACGCCATTATATTTATAGAAGATAACATGTACCCAACTGATTTCAGCATATTGATAGATACACCAGTGTACCCACCCTGTGGAAGGGCATCTGAATATGCTCCCTCACCATACGCACCAACGTTGTAGACTGAGGCAGACAGGTATGCATCAGGAGGCAGAGCAGCTTTGGTTTTGGATATAATATCAATAAATAAGCTGTCCGTTGCGCATGATATGGTACCACCAGGGTTTTGCTGACAGTTGGAATTCCTTGGCTCAAAATCAACATCAATACCATCCAGACCAAACTCTCTGACAAAAAGAGCAGCAGATACTGGATTGTATAGAATCCAGTTATCATATGTGGCTCCTCCGATGGATAGTAACACTTTTGTCCCTGCATTCTTCTCCTTGAGCAGGGCAATGGCGTCTCGGATGACTGCTGGTGGAGAAGAGAATAATAGTCCAGTTCCTTCCCAGGTCATACCACCCGAGTACGTTGCGTCGGGTTTAAAGAATGCAATGGCAACTTGAGTAACATATGGAGGAAGGTTTGCAATTTGTGAAGACTGGGGGATCTCTGTGTACGGATCTGACCAACTCTGGAAAAAACCTACATACTGAGCCCCATTATTCACAGTCACAATGTTTCTGGATTTGACACCAGCAGAAGATGCAGCCTGTGTACGCCAAGCGTCTTCCATAGACGTGTAACACTCACTGGAATTATTGACCCTGCGACATTGTTGCACTCCCTCTGAGAATATATACCCAGATGGACATGTTCTGTATCCTGCTCCGCTGCAAGAATAATACGATTTGCAGGCACTTGTCAAGTCAGCCAATGATGCCATGTCCCCATTATCAATTGCATATGAATATGAACCACATAGGCAGTCAATTTCCCCAACTGCACACGAGCCTCCGAGAGATTGCTCCAGGAGTCCAAACCATACGGCAAGGAACAGAGTCACGGGACGGAAAATACGCGTGGTCGCTTCTCTCATCTAGTTCAGAATGTATTCGTTTCGTCAGATTGTATTCACCTCGGTTAGTAATAGGGGTCAAATAACTGCTTTGTCAGAGAAATTTTACACAGCGAACGGATAGTAGGAGTAAGCAGAGGCCTTGTCTTTACGCAGCGTTTCGTTTTGAACACGTGCCCACACACTGACCGTATCCGACACAACTATCATGAAAAAGTTTATTTCTTTTCTTTGTATTCGTCTCTGGACTGTCTCGTATCTCCCTCTTGTATCAACGATGCTGGCTATGCCATCATAAAACGCGTGCAATGCTTTCCATTTTGAAACCACAAATAGGTGGCATTCGGAAGGGATAGTAGCCCTTTTGATGCAGCGGAAGTGACATTCACGAGACATCTCTGGCAAAAATATATCAAGATTCGACCTAGCAGAAGAGTAGAGAGAGCAATACAAGCATAGCACATACGCTAGCCTTGGTAAGAGTGGAGTGAGCAGAGCCTTCCAGCCTGGTGAACCCAGGAGCTGGAGGGGTCCACGAGGCACCTGCAGAAGATTTGAGCGCTCTCATAGAGTTCATTCCCTGCAAATATCAGTTGATATTACCACTGATCTTCTTCGATAGTCAATGTAAACGTACAGTCTCTGTCGAATCGCTGGCTGAAGCTGCCCGAGCAACTGCAACGAGGGCGAACAACATAATGATTTTACCACCTCTCATGGCACCAAGGTTATATCTTTCTAGTATAATATGTGTAAATTTCAATATAAATGTGAGATTTTGAGTAGAGTATTGTGGTTACATGAAACCAAGGAATTGCTGGAATCCCAACCAACATGCCATGTGCTATGGGACTCCTCGTACAAAGGTAATGCTGCAAAAGGACACGATATCGATAGATTGATATCAAGACAACATGTGAATCTATCAATCAGACATGTACTGAGCCTATCACGAGTTTGAAAGCCTCTGGCTACACCTTTGATGCCATCACATCATCATCAGATGTGTCATCATCAAATTCTGCTCGAATATCCACCGGGCGATCCAAGGGAATATAGTCATCCACATCTGTGATTGGAAGTTCTGAATCTCCATAAAACCTATCGTAATCCTCCTCGTGATCCAAGGCCAAGCTTGCTTCCAAATCGTTCAAAATGCCTTGCAAATCCTGAGGGTTCGTTTCGGAGTTCCAATTATTGATCCATTTGGGTGCTTTCTCCGTTCGGCATGCTGTGTTAGAATCCAATACACATGTATTTGTCAATATATTGTCAAATTGCTCAGGGTTTCGTGTTGATGTGAATGTCTGAGCCCCTTTTGTCCCCTTCCACGTGGCAGACCAAAGCCCACGTAACGTACGTGTGCCACTTTGAAAGCGCATCACGTTCACGTGAAAAACGTCTTTTATAAATTGGGTTTTCCTTAACAATAAATATACAGTTTGAATTTCAATGGACTGTCGATGATACGATAGCCATGTATTATTTCCTCATACTCTCATGGACAAGCTTGATGGCTCCAGCAACGAGTACCCTTCTAATCCATCGAGGTAAATCTCCTGGACCAGCTGTTTGACTCCTGGTTCTCTTATCTGCCTTTATCCGAGCTAATGCGTCATATATCTCATCATCACTATCATATTCGCTTGTGGAATCCTGATTTGTTGCATCTACAGTTGCATCCATTGTGTTCCCTTCTGGAGGAGCTCCGTCCAAACTTTTTCGGTTGGATGTATTGACATGCTTTGCTTTTGCAAAGAAACGCAGAGAATTCTCATACTTTGTCCAAAATGGCCAGAGTCCCTTGGGGACTGCCATTTTGGCCAATCCTGGGCGAACCTGAGAATCTTCAAAGTATACTGTTAATATCCGAGTTCCTGTCAAAGTACTTTTTATCAGGCATGCTGAAACATATTCCTTTACCAAAACATACTTTGAGGGCAAGGATGAATCGGTCGGTAGACTGCATGATTTGGCAATGGCATAGCATCCACCATCAGATGGTCTGGTCCACACTCTCCTTGCATATTCGTAGCTTCTAGCGGATAAAGGCCGTGGGAATCGAGAGACATATCTCTGTAGGCATGATTCTGCATGTTTTGAAATTCGTGCTTCTCCAGGTGGCATCTCTCGCCGACAAAGTATGGCACTATCATCCCACAATGACCGTGCCTGATCATCCAAATGAAATGGCCTCACATCATGTGGAGCCAAGCCCTGGATATGAATGTCTGTTTTGTACATATAATAATTTTTCCTAAGCATTCTTCTGTGAACAACCATCTGAATGCCTTCTGTGCTGCCTGATGCAGACTCTTCCCATGGTGATGATGCCGTGTCCTCTAGCCCAAAGAGTGCAGTGGTGGAGCCACATGCCTGCTCCATTGACATGTCCTTGAGAGCTTTTGAGCATGGCAGTTCCCCCACTAGATCTCCAAACTGGAGCAAATGTTCGTCAGTGACAATATTCCTGATGGAATCTGGGCAATCACCATCCAAGCCAATAGAATTGATAGCTGACGGTTCATTTGTGTTATGCTCATGAGCAGGGTAGGGCTGACGGGACGCTTTGCTGGTAGCACAACGTTGTGATTCAAGTGCATATTTCTCTAGCATCGGCACCAGCGATGCATTATGTGCTGCTACAGAGCCGCGTACATAGTGCCTATGGGCTCCATGGCCATCCAAGCTTGTTCTCTGTGGACTCTGTAGCCCGTCAGGAATCGGCAAGTCCGCAGGTCCTGGGGCACCTATACCAGATTTTAAGCTCTGAAGCCAAGAGTCTACATATTCTGATACTGAGCGAGAGAAGGAATTGGTTGAATCAATACTTCCTGCCGGGGACATGGGCAATTCATGAATTCCGTCAATTTGTCCCCGTTCTGGCAATGCAGCGAGCTTCATAGCAGCAGACTCATACTCAAGGTGATTTAAAGACTCAAGTTCTTTCCCAGACGTAATCCGTGACATTGTAGGCTCCCACTGCATGGACCGAGCCACAGAGGGCTTGCCTCTCTTTACTGGAGAGGAGATTGGAGTACAGACGCCTGATGGAGCGTCTGACAGAGGATTCGATAGAGCTTCCGACGGAGCACGAGATCTGAATTTACGAGGATTGGAGGTCTCTTTCCTTCGCCTCACATCAGATGCTGAAAACAACCGTATTTGCCCTGGCTTGCTCTTTGATGAGACTCGACGTGCAAACGAGCTACTCGGAATACGAAAACTCCTCACATCAGATGAACATGAGCTTGTTTGACTATCACACACGCTTGCAGGTCTTGACATCCGATCGGGTGTGTCATTGACTAGTTTCCACTCAACATCAGCATCACTAAAGCTCCAAACTGAGTTCTTGACAAATCTAGGAACAAACAGGGAGCTGATGACCGTGTAATATATACTCGAAATGGCCTTATGCGGAGACCTCTTTGGATCAATCAGTCCCACCAGAGTCCCAAGAGCCACGGCAGCACAGCCAAGGTTCAATAGAAACACTGGACCACTCTGCATAACAACATGACAAGTAACTCAATGCACTGCCAGAAAACAGGCCCTACCACAGATGCAACGTACCAAAGAATCAATAACAGCACCAATACATTGCATACATGCCAGATTAAGAGACCTGCAGAACCAAACAGCGAGTGTCGTTAGAAACCAAACCGACACGTCAAACTCAACACGGCGAAATCAGCCGCATTGCCACCATACAGAATTCAAAACAATGTATTATACTAAGATAAAGAATAATGCACGAGAGGAGCTCATGAATAATGCCTACCTGACGGAGCCGAAAAACAATGCAGTTGCGAGGAGAGCGAGCAACGGATTTGCTTGTACCCACTTCTCGAAACGATCTTCCCATGATACATTTTCACTAGTTGGATCAATAACTATCTTATAGCTTAACAAAGATCTATTATATGGACTTATACCACCCCCAGCCATCGTGTAGTGTTGAAATAAAATACAATCTTTCGACACGGCAGGAACGCTACAAAAGCTCAATACTACGCTACTCCATGGTTCAATTTAATCAAATATATTATTTAAAAAATATATACGAGACAAGGAGAGTGTCGGGCACATGAACATCTCTGGATAAGATGAGTGAGTCTGTAGGATAGGATCACCACCTGCTGGCAGGCATGATTACTCGAGATATAGATCTTGCCATATCTCTTTACCAGAAAGAGTAGCGTCTATTCCTCCTTTATGGAACAAGTCAAATGTATGCCCAGTATCCATAATAGCAAGAGAACATTGAGTGTCTGATAGAATGCCTGGGAACAGGGCATAGACTTCAGAAGGAGACTGTTAGCAAGGAATACACACAAGGAAGCAGAATAAAGATGATTACATAAAATGAAAAATCTACATTGCTTTATCGTCGACCATGCGCTCACAAGAGCAACTCGGCAACCTGCACAGCATTCAGGGCAGCACCCTTCTTGATCTGATCTCCACATACAAAGAGATCAAGTCCCTTGTTGTCATCTCTAGAAATGTCTCTCCTAACACGTCCAACATATACGTCGTCCTCGTTAGAAGCCACCAATGGTGTAGGGAACACGTTTTCTTCCGGCTTGTTGATGACAGAGACACCAGGGAAGTTTGCCAACAACTCCAAGGCCTTTTCTGCAGTGATGTCCTTGTCAAACTCCAGGTTGATAGACTCGGCATGAGCTCTCATGATTGGTACTCTGATACAAGTGGCAGTAATTCTAACGTCTTTGGTATTCCAGATTTTGGCAGTTTCCTTGACCATTTTCATTTCCTCCTCATTATACAAGGTGTCTGTAATTGGTGCATTGTGGGAAAAGAGGTTGAAAGCATACTGGAATGGGAAAATATTCATTGTAATTGGCTTTCCTTCTAATGCTTCACGTGTTTGAAGTTCTAATTCTTCCATTGCTGCCTGCCCAGCTCCTGATGCTGCCTGGTATGTGGAAACGACCATTCTCTTGACGCCAGCCTCCCTGTGAAGAGGGGTGACTGCCATGAGTGCAATGATCGTGGAGCAGTTTGGATTGGCTATAATACCTCCTTGTCCATACTTCATTCCTGCCATGGCGTCTGGGTTAACCTCTGGGATGACCAATGGAATACCTTCCGTCATTCTAAATGCACTTGAATTGTCAACCACGGTGCAGCCAGCATCTGAGGCAATAGGGGCAAACTTCTTGGAGATTGACCCACCTGCACTGAACAGGGCAATGTCGACTCCATCAAAGCTGTTCTCTGTGAGTTCCTCGACGACATACTCCTGCCCATCAAATTCGTAAGACTTTCCAGCAGAACGAGCAGAAGCAAGCATCTTCATATCACTGTATGGAAAGTCACGTTCCTTGAGAACCTGCAATGGGATATGGCAGAATTGTTATTTTGATTCCGTATTGTGTCATGTACATGCGCATCATCATCATCGGTGCCCAAAAGACCAAGCCGTCGTTTCGAGTCTGGCACAAAGATGTCAGAGTCACACTAGAGACAACATACTCTCAGAAATTCTTGTCCAACAGCTCCAGTAACTCCAACAATTGCAACTTTAGGCCCATTGGCTACCTTGGCAGCTCTGACAACCAAAGAACTCGTGGATAAACGAGAACGAGTTGCTGCCGGTGAGGACAGTTTCACCGGTGCTCTGGGGCGCATCTGCAATGCATGCATCATTTTTAAACGATTTGATATGTATTCAATAATAATAGTGATGTACATGTTCACATGCCGAGTGTCATGTTCAAACACTGGCATGCAGGACTCTCAATCTTCTTCCTCCTCCTCCTCCTCCTCCTCCTCCTCCTTCTCCTCCTCAACATCCGACTCGTCATCACTACTCTTTAATGGACCATCTTCCTCTAATACAGTATCTACTTCCTCGGTTAATGCTTGAAGTGCCCCTGAGAGCATTCCAGGGCTCCCTGCACCATCTCCTGCAAGGTCAGCATAGTCCAAAGCATACCCACTAATCTCTGGAAGAATCTCCTCCAGCAATGAGTTCATCACACTGTTTTCCTGACCTTGTGTTAAACGACGTAATTCTCCTTCTTCTCCATCGAGTATCTCTGCTGTGCCTGGAAGCAATGTTTCAGGATCCCCGAAGAAAGCATCCAATGCATCCTCCTCTGTCGGACCAGTATCGACGGACAGTCCAGCTTTTGGATCGGTCAGCGACAGCAGTCGTCTAGCAGCCTCAACTTCTTCTAAGATTTGCTCCTCCCCATCCTGGAGAATGCGTTCAGACTGCTCAATTTCAAATTCCCTAGTTTTCTCATTCAGCCCCTCCATCAGAGGCATAATTGCCTCACTGGCCCTGATCCAGGTAGGAATACGAACATCAGTACCAGGTAACAGAGGCTCTGCATTGCGCCAAACATCATCTTGTTCAACACTTTGCAGCAACTCGCCGAATGCAGATGCGACAGAGTATCTGTTGTGTGCTGCCTCAAGCCTTGCATGATGAAGTTTCATGCCTTCATCAACAGCCTGCGCCATGAGGAATTCCTCCATAGCAGCTTCTTCTGGAGTTTGGATACCAGGTTTCTTCAAAGACCTTGTAGTTGGGAGTGAAGGACTCATACCCCTAACATTCCCCTGATCAGACCCAGAGCTGCCCCTGTACGTAGGCAGGCCTTCAGAAGCAGCCGCTGCTGCTTCCTCTGCTTCAACATCTCCAAATGGCAATGAAGACAATGCTTTATCATCAAACAAGGACAATGAACCATCTACACCATCCCAGCTTTGCATTGGATCCCTCTGTGATGCCATTCTGCCATCCTCACCATCTGATTCACTAGAAAAACCACTCCACGACCCACTATCATAGAACAAAGAATCTACAAAATATGAAATTGAAATGTCAACACACGTGCCAGTACACAACAAGACCAGACGTGAGATACATTGGCTCTCTCTTGCATGCATGGCACAGGTGATGTTGGAAGGCAGCAAAAGGGCTACGATCCACCAGAACGGTGGACCACCATTTCGCGTGAACGCTATACCAAAATCTACTATCTCAGAGTTGTAACGGCAGCATTGGCGGCTACGTATCGCCATAGCACCTGACTATCTCTGATACCCTCCAAGCCATAAACAGGAAGTTTAGGACAACGTACCATCTGCTAATAATCCATCTTCTTCCCTTGCTGGATCCGGAATTGCTTTTACAAGATCGTCGAATTCCTTCTGACTCGTTGAGTATTTGTTTTGCTGTTTCCTTTTGGCCATTTCTCGCTCTGCCATGTCGTCTAGGCTCCGGACGACATGAGCGTGCCTAGTACCATGCATTCGGGAATATATGATACGACTATATGATTCTATGCTATATAAATGCCCAGTTCCTTTAGAACCATGTTCGCAGCGTTGCAGCTGCAACGTGGATGCAACACTCGCAGTTTTCATGCTACAATTCCCAGAGATGTATATGTGCACGTTTCTACTATTTCAATGTATTTTAAACGTTCTATAGAAACAAAAAACTAGACATCTATCGTGTTTGTAGGTATCGTCCTGACATGCAGCCCTCTCACCAAAGTTCAGTTGATACTCCACATGCATGTGGAGAATGCATCGATCCAACAAATCTTCTACCTACCCTCGTAGCATCATTACAGATATCTACGTGGAGATATATCAATTCGTGTATGGATAGACTCGTCGCACAGGAGTGTGTTCATCCCTACAACCTGCACCAGCGAGTTTCCATCCACTTGCATCTACAGCAGCAGATGTCGCTCCAAGCGCAATCATACTCACAAAACCAAGCCTAGGATTTCCACTCCTCAATCCTAATATAGCCCCGCCTGCAGCACCCCCTAGTGCACCATTAAACCAATCCTTCTCTCCTCGAACAGACTCTGCAGCACAGTCTACAGCAGCATATGCCAGTCCAACGGCACCAAGGGTGGATCCATGCTGCATCATCAGGGAACCAGTCTTTTGTAATGCAGGAAGAGCTTGCTGATTACGAATAGTGAGTGGCTGATCGGACCAATTACTAAAAATTGCTCCCAGGAGAGAGCCCCCAACAAAACCTGTTGCCAGACCCTTCAACGACGACGTAACACACGAGGATTCGTCCTCATCTGGTGAAGATATAATTACTTTTGGTACAGAAGTATCTAATCCACGTGACATTCTACTGGGAGGATAGCAGGCTGCCTGCTGTTGATACAAAGAATCTGTAGAATTCTTCATTCCAGCTGCTCTCTGACCTCTACACGATGATACAGTCACCACTACAATCGAAATAGTTATTTTGTACTATACGTTCCGTGTGTAATACTGTCCTATAATCGAGGCAAGCCTGGGATATTCTCTGTCGTTCTCTCAGAGTACGTTTCTTCTTGAAACCTTCCCATCAAAACACCTCCTGGATGGGAGATATGTAACGATTATCAAATGTCCCATCAAAGGTATCGTTTGATGGGAAGGTTTTGGTCATGATGGTTCAATGAAGGACAAGCCATGGATGGTCATTCCAAGAGATATCCAAAACTCATGAAACTCTTCATTCTCCACTACTAAATTATCTAATAAACTATCCGAAGGTCTGGTAGAATCGTGATAGAGTGATTGAAAGGCATCTCTGTCGAGTGTATCGATCAGCATCCAAACCTAAGTCTGAAAACTCTGTCAGATACCATTCGCCTGATTACGGACGATTTCTCATCGGGATTGATAGAACACATAGGACTATATATTATATCATCGATATACAGGGATAGAAGAATCGACGTGGGTGATAATTTGATTTGCAGTTTAATTCACAAAGTCGAATCGATAGTATCATGGGAACGAAGCAACAATCTTCCCACAAGCCTGTGGTGTACTTTTATGATGAAGAAATGACAAACTATAACTATGGTGGGGGTAATCCCATGAGACCGCATAGAGTTCGTTTGACAACAAATCTGGTGGATGGATATGGGTTGACCCAGCACATGAGACTGATGCGGCCGAATCCAAAGACTCGGGAGGAAATTATGAATTTTCATGCGGATGATTATGTTGATTTCTTGATGAGCGTGACTCCTGAGAACCAAGAAGAGTTTATGCTTCAAATGAGGAGGTTTAATCTAGGAGCTGTAGGAGAGGCTGATTGTCCAGTGTTTGATGGAATGTTTGAATACTTTCAGATCTACACTGGAGGATCTATTGGAGGAGCTGGATTGATTAACGATGGGACGTCGGATGTTGTCATGAATTGGAGTGGAGGGATGCATCATGCAAAGAAGGGTGAAGCTTCTGGGTTTTGTTACATTAATGATATTGTTTTAGCAATCCTGGAGCTTTTGAAAGAACATCAGAGAGTGCTGTATGTGGATATAGATATTCATCATGGTGATGGTGTTGAAGAAGCGTTTTATACAACAGACAGAGTGATGACAGTGTCGTTTCACAAGTATGGCGACTTTTTCCCTGGAACTGGTGCTGTTGGTGATATTGGCCACGGCCATGGCAAACGTTATGCTGTTAATGTTCCCTTAGATAATGGAATGGATGATGCTTCGTATAAATACGTATTTGAACCGATTATGGAAGAAGTGATGCAGCGATATCAGCCACAAGCTATTGTTATCTGTGGTGGGGCTGATTCCTTGTCTGGTGACAAGTTGGGATGCTTCAATTTGTCGCTGGAAGGGCATTCCCATTGTATTGAGTTTTTGAAGAAATTTAATGTGCCCATGTTGGTTCTGGGAGGTGGGGGATATACCATGAGAAATGTAGCTCGTTGCTGGTGTTATGAAACAGGTAGACTATTGAACAAGGACCTTGATGATGCATTGCCAGAGAGCTCATATGAGGAGTATGATTACTTTATGGATACACACAGATTGAGAATTGAAACGTCTAATATGAAAAATTCAAATACAAGGACGTACTTGGAAGAACTCAAGACAAGTATCTTGGAACAACTGAGAGAACTTCCGCCTGCTCCGTCTGCACACATGGTGAAGAAACCACCAAAACAAGAGATGAATGATGAACTTCCTGAAGAAGATATGGATATACGAGGTGGTGGTCAGGCATTCGAAGATCGCCGGGTGGTGAAGGATGAAGATGGGTATGTATCTGGGGATGATGCAGAGGGTAATGAGGGTGCTGCAAGAGGTACAGTTGAGGTTGAACCAGCAATGCCAGCAGAGCATAAACCTGAGACGTCACTGGGACCTCATGAAGATTCGATCCAAATCATGGATGTTGATGAGGTGAAAGCAGACAACTGATTACAATGTTATTTTTTGACTCCTTTTAAAATCACCTTAAGGCCAAGGCCTGATGTAATTGCACTCAACGTGAACCACGTGATGGCATAATTCAAGTGATCTTGCGGCATGACACTGAAATGCCTAAAGTCTCCCATGGACTTTGGTAATGGATATGTTTCTCTGTCCTTTTCTGCATTTGCAGCATGCATGGTAGTCCTACCTCCAAGCACATCCATGGCTGTAGGGTTCACTTTGCCTCCAGACTGCCGAATGTCTGCTTCATCTGTCAGTATTTCTATCAGGGGCGTTGATTTCGGTAATCCCATGGCCACAGCAAGTCCAGGGACATCAATGTAAAACCAGTCACCCTGCTCTGGACAGTTCTTTGGGACAAATATACCAGGACGCTCGCTATACCTCACAGCACCACGCGCATGATGTAATAATTTATTGTTTTCTACAGATCGAGTTCGTTTCCCTGCTTTCCATTCTGCTGGCACCCATCCTCGAAGCACCATGACCACATTGCCTGTATCCTTGTGAATCAGTGGAGTTACCATAAAGTACCCAGATTCAGTGACACCCATAGATGATCGTGGCCTTGGACCAATAAAAACGCTTTTAGATTCGTCATATATTCCAGAAGCACAGACCGGCGTGTATTCAGCCAAGCCAGAATTGTCCTCGCTCAGATCCATCACTGTAAACACGTCTTGCATGGTGCCATCATTCATCATCTTCTCTCTACTTTCCAGCATCCCTATTTTCTCCCCCCTTCTCCCAACCTGCCAAAACCCTAGAAATCCAGCCAATGCAGGGGGTAGCATCAACGCTAGATTCTTAAAAGAGAAAGAGGAAGAGGAAGTCCCTGGGGTGGTTGTCTCCAAGGTAGCACGGCCTGTTGCAGTTGACAGAGACGCGCACGGGGTAATAGCGCCCCATTGTTTGGATTTGGGGAGTTTATCTAACAGTTTTACTATTTGGCGTGTCCGTGACATCATGTAAAGAATAATTTCCAAGAAAAATGACAAACGTATGCTTGCGGATTCGCTTTTTGAATTTTTTTCACGCACCGAGACAGATCTAGATCTGCATTAATTCATCTCTGAATCGGTCAGCATTGCATTGTGTATCATATCTATGGTATTTTCAAACCAAAAATAGATGGGAATAAGACATGCGTGTTCTTCAGAGGCCAACACACTCTGCACACCACCAGCCCAGGTCGAAAAGGCTTGCAACACACACTCTTCCCGTTGTGAAACGAGAGAATTCGATATCATGCCGGGCTCAGAATGACTCTCAGTATGGTCCGAGTGGTCCGAAACCATCGTATGTGGAGATTGATGCACAGCCACTGAACAGAGTTGTCTATTCACTCTTTAGGAAAAAGATGGTCACTGCATTGGGGAATAAGGATTCCTCTCTGGATGGATACGATGGTATTATAGATTTGACACGGCGACTTAATGCACTTGGATCTCCAAGAGATACACAGCGATTGACAAGGCAGATTTTGTTGTCATTATTTCCTGGTTGGCTACCACCTGCATTCAAAGTCATGTTTGCCAAGCCTCTGCCAGGTCTGTCTTGCAGGCTGAATGCATTTGCTACGTGGTTAACCTGTCAGTGGCTCATGGGAGAGTGTGAGATTAACAGCGTAGAGGTTGATGGAGGTGAGATGAAAGAAGGATATGGAGTTCTCGTGAAGCGATGCAGGTACTTGGAAGAGAGTGGGTGCGTGGGCATCTGCATCAATAGTTGTAAAATCCCTACACAGGAATTTTTCGAAAAAGATATGGGGTTGTCTTTGGCAATGGAACCAAACTACGAGACGTTTGAATGCCAGTTTTCTTTCGGAAAGATGCCTCTGCCAAGAGATGAAGATGAAGCTTTCCAGTCAGGTTGTTTCTCACAATGTCCAACAAAGCAGGGGTCCAGTGAAACGTGTCCTCGTATTTCAGAATAATCTACTATATTACAATGAGAAGCCAGGAAATTTAAATTTCATGTCGTCTTGGCAGAAGAGTGATTTGGGAATGCCTTCTCTTCGACCAGAATAGATTGAAGTCGGGACAGATTTTAGCCTCTTTTTGACCTCTCTATCAAACAAGGAGGCATAGGACAAGGTCAAAACCTCTTCTATATCCACTTCTGAATGCTTCACTTTATTTGTTAGATCTTTATCGAGTATACTGCAGTATTGGGCGACAGCAGGGTCAGCATGGTTTCTGAATACAGAGAGTTCCCATAGAGAACTCTCAAGTGCCTTTGAGTCTGCAGGGTTCGATTCATTCTCGTCATACGCATCAACCCCTTCCCACACACCACCACCTTGGGATGGTTTTTGAGGACGATGAAGAATCTGGATACACGATGGATGACGCCGAACAATGTTGTGGATGAATGTAATTGCAATGATTGCAGTTGCTGGCGATCCTCGCATTCCCAGTCTGGCAAATTTCTTTGCAAACGCTGCAGCTGTGTACGCGGGAACCATTGAAGAAGCCAGAAATATATCTGCTAATTTGAAGAATCTCACCCTATGCTTGGATATGAAGACATCCTCATTCAACAGACCATATAAGCGCTCATAAAACTTTGGGTACTCCAGACCATGTTGTGTTACCAGGATGAATATCCCATTCAATGCAAGCATGCCATCCATTCCCCCTCGATTCAAAGCATGCGTTAAGAAATCACTCAATAAAAGTGGGTTGATGAGTGCAGGAATAATCGTATCGTGTAATTTTGTTAGCAATGACCGATAGCAATCGAATGGAATGTCTAATTTAAAAAACTCAATCCAAGCATCGCTCATCGCCTTTTGTCTTAATTTCCGACTCGACCATTTCCCACTGACACTATTTTCTTGCCTCTCTGTAGACATTTCTTTCCTAAATCTCTTACGCTGTCGCTTTGTGCTTCCATCATTTGTTGCTGCAAGTATCCCTACTTCAGTTGCTCCGCACCAGGAGGGAAGATCTTCATCATCAAACCCATTCAATTCATCCGTAATGTTGATAAGCACATCATAAACAATTCTGATGAAATCATGAATGCTATTTTCATTATCGTCGGCATTATCAATCTCCTCATCACTAGATTCAGCCATGGCCACACCCAATCTCCTTGATGTGTGTTGCATACACATTCCTATAATTGACTTGCATGTAAAGTAATGCGCATCAGCATAGCTGCAGTATTTCCCAACAATTGATCCTATTGTCTCTGCAGAAATGTTTTGCTTCTGGAACAACGTCGTTAAGACTCTTGTATAGAGAACATTATCAAAGACACCAAGTGTCTGCCCTCTCACAAACTCCATAAGACAACCCAAGGCAGCGACTTGATCCAATGCAGCTCCCTTGTAGCACATATCAATCAATAGAGAAACAAAGGTATCTTTCATCCGTGTCATCCAATTCACGTATACAGCTCTCGGCTCGTCTTCATCCTTCTCTACAGCCTTTGAAGAAGTGACCCGAATATCCTTGTCTTGATATCTATCCATAAAGTAGTCTGTCAGACCTTTTATCACGTTTGCTAATCCACGATGAGATTCATTATCAACATCCTTCTGAATACCAATCTATATGACCAAAATCAGACGAGTTTAGTGAACACTCTAGGTCGCCATGCACATTGCATGCTGTCAAACCACACTTCATACCAACAACGTACATTCTCTTTGATACATGATATTATATGAGCCACATTATTTGCATTTTCTTTGGGAGATTGTGCAAGCTCGTCAAGCAAATCCTGAAGAGAAGACTTCTCACCCAGGGATACCTGACCAGAAGCTTTTCGTTTCTCCTGTGACTTTTTCCTCTTCATCTTTTCTCTCTAATCCATGATAAAAACATAAAAGATAAGAATTTAGCGTCAAACGTATGATTTAATGCCATTTGAATCAACAAAATCTGAATAATACAATTCTCTCCTCCATGAGTGAGATCCCAGATGAAGTCTGGTCGATACTCTTTAGCCACATAGTGGCTACATTATATTCAAATCATACAATATTAGGATGAAAATGGCGATTTCATCATCAAGAATGACTGATATCGAGCGGACTGGGAAGAATATGCCACAAGTCAAAACCGGGACAAGAGCAAGGTTTCTCCTTCCCATCCGACATAAGGCATCCCGGACTCTCTCCATCAACGCATTACCAAATAATGGATGTACATATTCCACGCCAAGGACAGAAACCCTACGCAAGCTCCTTGATCGACCGGGAATTCTCTTGGGCCCAGCTGCCTACGACGGAATATCTGCAAAATTGACAGAATCTGCGGGCTTTGATTTCGGATTTATGAGTGGATTCTCGGTAGCTGGGGCTCGTCTTGGACTTCCAGATACAGGATTGGTCAGCTACGGAGAAATGGTGGAACAAGGTCGTCAGATGATTGAAGCAACATCCACCATGCCTCTGATTGGTGATGGTGACACAGGTCATGGTAATGCCATGAATGTGATTCGCACTGTCCAGGGATACGCTCATGCGGGATTCTCAGGAATACTTATTGAAGATCAGGTATGGCCAAAGAGTTGTGGACATGTTCGTGGGAAGCAGGTTATTCCCAGGGATGAAGCCATTGCCAGGATTCAAGCAGCGTGTGATGCACGAAAGGGGAATCAGGATATTGTTATTGTTGCGAGGACCGATGCCAAGCAAGCAGTAAGTTTTGAAGAAGCTTTGGAGCGGGCTCAGGCGTTTGCTGATCAAGGAGCTGACGTGGTGTTCATTGACGCACTTGAAACAGTTGCAGAGATGAGAACATTTTGTGCGAGAGTCGCTGGTGCGCATAAGATGGCAAATATGCTGGAAGGAGGAGGCAAGACTCCTATTTTGAAGCCTCAAGAGTTGGAAGAGATGGGTTTTAAACTAGTTGCATATCCTTTGTCATTATTGGGAGTTTCAATAAGGGCAATGCAGGATGCCTTGGTAGCACTGAAGAGAGGAGACATTCCCAATACTGTGCCAGAGTTCTCAGAGCTACAAGATGTTGTTGGATTTACGAAATATTTTTCAAATGAATCAATATATGCAGTTTCAAATGAAGAAACGCCAAGAAAGAGAGATTCAATAGAACCTGATGTGATATTAGACCCAAATGAGACGTACACGGCATCTTCTCCATCACCACAGAGCACATATGACGTGACTGAATATGAGAGCTCTAGGTCTGAGGGCACGAGACGATCTAAATGGCTCCGATTTAAGATTGTTGACAGTCGTAATGGAGATGTGAAGCTCGACACTCGGTTTCCAGCAGGATTTCTAGATGGTATTGCATCCATTGTGCCTCAGGTTTCAGGAATCGACTTGGGAGAGATCATGAAAGGCAAATCTGCAGATAAAAATGAACCAGCATTTAGTTTTGAAGCTGATGGAGATACAATTCAGATATTCGTAGAAGAACAGTGATTTCGCAGTAACCTTGAGCTGACATGTGACATGTCAGTGATATTGGAAGTCTGCGTTGATTCTTTAGATGCGGCAGTTAATGCAATGAAAGGTGGTGCCGATCGAATTGAAATTTGTTCTAGTTTAGAAAAGGGTGGTTTGAGTCCTGGTATGGACTTGGTCATGGATATTGCTGCTCAAAGGGAGAATCTTGGCTTGGAGGAGCAGGTGTCATTATATGCCATGGTTCGCACCGATGATAAGGGTTCATTTATGTATAGAGATGATGAAAAAGAATGCATGGTGAATGAGATACATCGGTATGGGTCTTGTGGGGTCTTACGTGGGGTGGTGTTTGGAATGTTGCAAGAAGCAGGCAATCTTGATGTCCAGATTGACATGGAATCCACAAAGGCTCTGGCATTTGAAGCACAGCGTTTGGGATTGGAGGTAACATTTCATAGAGCTTTTGATAGAGTGACGGATAAATACAAAGCGCTAGATTTTTTGGCAAATGAATGCAGCATCTCCAGGGTACTGACCAGTGGCAATGCTTCTGTGGCAGTTGAGAGTGTTGACTTGCTTTGTAACCTTGTGCGATATTGTAAGGAGAATCTTGCAGGACGTATTAAAGTTATGCCTGGAAGTGGCATTACGCTCGACAATGTGGTCTACATTATAAAGCAGACTGGAGCAACAGAAATTCATGGATCATTTAATGGTTCCTATGAGACAATATTATCTGTCAAAAATATTATGCACCATTTGTAGAAAGCACTCAAGCTTCTTGTCTTTTACTCAAATCTTCTTTATTTAAATCCAAGGGTTTGCCTGTAATTCTCTCGTACATATCTAATACGTCATCTATTTCTGTTTCAAAGTGGGATGTTGCATCATATCCCTTGGAAATGAAGACCTTGTCAGTCTTCCCGTCGTCCAAAGGCTCGAAGACATCCACGATTTCAACAAACTTCTCTTTGATATGGCCGAGCAGGCTCAAACCTGGGTTCAGTTCGTCTTCTGGACAGGCCGTCTCTACTGTTGTTGAGACGAATGCAAGCCATGTGTTTTTAGGTGCAACATTGTGAGTTGCAGAGCAGCAAAACACATAAATATCCGAGCGTCTACCAACTTGTTTCTGTGGTAGAATCATTTGCAGAGAAGAGGCATCGCCTGTGCCTGGAATTGGATGGTTCAGGATACACATGGCCCTCACAACCTTTCCAGTCTTGATTACTCTCTCCCTGAAATAGGTAGGGTCTCCAACAACAAATTTCGACTTTGCAAACTCATCTCCGCATGTAACTCCAAGCGCAGTACCATTATCATCATATTTGACTTCCAAATCAGGTCGATCAAGCATATATGTACCACCATGGACAGCAGAAAGGCGAGCAAATGCTTGAGGAAGTTCTCCAAGACCATACAATGGGTAGATATATGGAGATGTCAGTCCTTCGTACCGCATCATCGACTCGTAGTATAGTTGTATTTTCATGACAGTTGCCTTTGCAGGGGCCACCATATAATGATCATCACGGTGAAGAGCCACGGCATGTCCCAAAAAGTCAATTGTCATTGGATCAAGCCCAAACTGCTGATACAGTTCATACATTGTCATCTTGTTGAGGTCCCACGATCTCCAAGTGCCCGAGTCTTCCGGATTATACTGTTGACAATATCCAAGAAACTTGGCTGCCCTTCGTTTCTCAAACAAGCCCATCAACGGAGAGCGAAGCGCTTCCCAATCTGTTGCAGGCACCTTTTCAACCCGAGACTTGTTAAAGACAAATGATCCATCGACGGCCTTAAATTCCAAATATTTCGTCACGTCTGTATGGATAAGAACTTTGACCAAGTTTCCATTTGCCTACATGAAATTGATAAAGCCACGTTACAGACGAACACGTCCATTAATCACATCATCAACACCACACATACCATGATGAACTTTGGAACCAAGTCAATATTGTAGTCTCTCGAAGCCCCTAGTTCACTTGGAGGCTCCTCACCAGATCTATATCTTTCATACATCTACAACAGTATGACCACATGAGCACTACACTTTAATGGTAAAAGATACCCTGTCAACATACCTGTTTGAGATTGAGAGAAGCAGATTCCCCACCATAATATGAGTTCCTGTCCATATGCAATACTTTGTACCCCTCAACAGACAATAATCCACTCAATATACACTCTTTTAGCCCTGTTCCCAGGACAATCGCATCATATTCCTCGTCCATGGTGATTTTCTTCTTGGTTCTGTAAGTGATCAGTTGATTGAGCAAGTATCCAACTCACTTCTATCTTATCCAATGGATTCTTCGTAATGTTTTTTTGGAATATTAATGGCCCATTGTAAGAGAAAGTGTATCGAATCGTACCACCAGAGCACAAATATAACGTTTTTTCTTTTCCCAACACGAAAAAATCTAATTTATGTTCAAGTTAGCGGAAACCATTTCTGGTCACGAGTCGATGGATGTTTCACAAAGTAATCGTTTCCATTGCATCCTATTCAATATATGATTTATTTAATTTGTATCAAGGTCAAAATCATAAGAAAGTAACGCATACACGTGCCTGCTCAGAATTGACGTAATTTGTGTCAGTTGGTGTTCACGAACCTATTTGATACGACGTATTTTCGATGCTGGTTGGACAACAATTTTTTGGTGTTAAAACACATGGCATTGGGGCTGCTTCGGGGGCATCTGCTCCGAGATTACCATTGACTCTTCAACGATCTATGACCAGGGTTCAAAAGATATCTGCCCGTCGGAACAGCGAAGCTGATTTGTACGATCCTCGAATTGGAATAGAAACATCTTCTACTACTCCATATGGAATAGGAGATCGAATAGCAGAATTGCCTCTATTCGTAAAGATACCTGGGGGATTTATTGCTGTGCTTGCTTGCTCTAGGCTTATCGGGTCAATGATGAGGAAAAAACGCAGGAATGTTCTCGAAGAGCGTGGTTTTAAAAGAGATACGGCAGCAGACGAAGATCATTATAATCGTATGATGCGAGGTATGAAGACTGTCAAGTACGATGACCTTTCCCAGGAGCAGATGGCAGCTGCGAGGAAGAGACGTCAGAGAGAAGTGGCAAATGACTCCATTGACATAGATACGCTCGAACTCCCTGCAAATCATCCATTTGCCGTACATCAAGAGGTCACTCCAGAGGAAGAAGAGCTCCAGAGGCAGAGATTGCTGGCCCGTCGGGGTCTTAGTGCCCAGGATTTAGAGCTGTTGAAAAAGACACAGCAGATGGCAGATGAGATTGACAGGGCGTAGGATTTTCCTTTTCAAAACGTATTCTTCAATGTATTACAAAGTCAACTATATTGTAAACTCTTGGATATCTGACGGCGCTCCTTCAAGGATGGACGACCGCAGCCATGCCTGTTTGACTACAGGAATATTTGCCCCACATGCTCTTCCAAACCAAGCTTGTTCAACAATTGAAGATGCGTCAGAGGTATCATTTCCTGACTGATCTAATACTATGATAATTCCATGTCTATCATCGTCTGACCGTGGCAGACGGTTGACTACCTTGGCACCAGCAGCCTTTAAAAGGTCCTTTACTTGCTTCACATTTCCAGACCCATCTAATGTTTGTTGCACTTGTATCTCATACGCCGCCAGAAGATCTGTAGATTTCGTAGATGATTTAGAAAGCAAATATGCATCTTCCCGTTCGTACATTCCACTTGCTGTGCATGACTGTATCCATTCCATTGACACAATATGTGTCCCTGTCAACGTGGCCATGAGATATTTGAATGTCTTTGCCGTCTGATCAGATCCAGGGCAAATAACGTGAGTCACCTTGGGGGTCCAATTGCTAGAATAATGCGCTCCAAAAGATCTACAGAACGATTTCAGGGTTGCCTTGTCATCAGGATTCAAATTCGATGCTGTGACAACAGCAGCCTTGAACAATGAGCACATGTGCTCATCCTTGGCTGTTTTTGATTCTTTCTTTGAGCAAACGCGGGCCAATCTACTTTCCATCCGCTTTCCACGCTTAGAACGTCCTTGAGTTCCCGTCAACGTTACCTGTGATGGACGCTCATCAACATCATCTCCTTCAGGTACACATTCTTCATCCTCAACAGGTACCTTAACACTCATTTTGCGGCGTGGTCGTATTGGTGTTGATTCTATCATATGCGAGTCATTTGCAGATGTCTTTCTTTGTCTCTTCTTTGCAGAACAAGACTTGGCAATAGATTTCTGCTGTGCAACAGTATCTGGGCATGTCTGAGAACCATCAGGTTCTTTAACATGTTCACACATTTCACACGCAACAGCATTCCCTATATTTTCAAAGGTACACATAGCACAACTCCATGGTAAAAGACGCGCCGGTATTCGCCTCTTCTCTTCAGACGTTGGCTCTTGTATGGATGGTGTCTTTGCCTGTTCAATAGCTCTTCTGCTTGCACGAGCTTTCCTTGTAGTGCTTGTCTGTACCGCCTTCTTTCGCTCTGTCATACTAGTATTCTCTTTATTTGACTCTCCAGATGAAGGAAATGATGCCGGTAGCAACATTGTCTTGGGCGTCTCCTTCTCTGTTGTATTCATGTCAACTTCTAGCCCAGCAAGAATATCATCAACATGCCTCTTTCCAGCTTTTTTCAGTGCAAAGCCACTGCCAGGGGTCTGAGAACAATCTTTTTTCGTTTTTGATATGAAGTCTTTCATCGACCGTTGCCCACTAGGCAATGGTGTATCCTTATCCTGTGAAATATCTTGACACATGACAGCAGGAGCATGTTGTGTTGGCTGTACCAACACGTCATCGTCTCCTCCAGTCCGAGTTCCTGGAGAGCAAGGAGACGGACTACGAGATGATTTTCGTTTCCTGAGCTGTTCGAGCGCAGAACCCGAGAATGACTCGCTTGGCGAGTTATATTCGTCATCCCGAACTCCTTGCACCCACGGCAGCATGAGTTTGTCTATCTCTTCCCTTCCACGCTCGTCTCCAGGGGCTTCCAGTGCTTTCATAGCAGGTACTAGAGAATCTTTTAACCCATCAAGCACTTTCATGTGAGATACGAATCCGTTAATAACCTCATCTGTTTCAACATCCCTCCTAGTCACCTCACATTTGCAGGTTGGACATGCTTTCGAGTGTTTCAAGCTTTCCTTGATACATTCCCTACAAACATATAAAAACATCAGGCGTCTATTCAAGTCATATGATTGTGATAATTCAACATACATGCAGAAACAGTGCCGACAAGATTTTAGTCGTCCAACTGGAACTGAAAGCGTATCCAAACTGTACCAAAACACACGACACATAAATACGGAACTATTGAAAACAAAAATGTATGATACAGATGAATGAGGACGAAACTACGCACCATATCGGACATTGTATGGTTTTTTTGCATTCACAAATGGTATCTTGTAAAAGTCGACCCCTCGTGTCCACAGTGCCCTCCATCATGATACCATGACATGAACTATACTTTATTTTATATTTGTAAGAGTAAAAATCAGTCTTTCAGTCATGATTCGACAATGATGAAAATTCAAATTGACGCGCGTCTCATCCCAGCCATTTGAAATTGATGGGTGGATCCCATCAAATCATACGTTGGATAGGACCTGTAACTGAATCCCAAAGGACTGGGTCAGACCTACTCCATCGTCCAAAAACCTTGACCTAATTAGGTTTTTGATTCGTGTCAGGTACCCATTGAAACCTAAATATCTCTTCAATTACTCTCATGAAATCATACACATTAGACATTTACAAAATAGCATAACATTTGTTGGTATTTAATGACGTGGAACCAAGGGCATGTTCCATCACATGTGACTACCTAGGGTTGGATGCTACGACAAGTGTCGGGACATTATCTTGCACGTTATTCACTCTGAAAAGACTTTGGTATCCTATACATAGCAATGAAAGTCGTTGATACTGTAAAAGCTTGGCCTGGTAAGGCCAAGTATAAAATTGACGTGTTCCTATCTAACAAGTGTCATATGGAACCAAGGTCAATTGACCTGACCTGGCATTTCATCTCAGGGCTTTGGGATCAAGTCTTGTCAATCATCCCAATCAGTGTTTTACAAATAGCAGTCTTGGGTATTTTCTACTCGCAGACAATCGTCGATGCTGGTCTCCAGGTGATGGGTCTGTTCCTTGCCATTATAGGGTTGACAATGTTCCTTGAAGGTCTCAGAATTGCCATCATGCCCATGGCAGAATTGATTGGGCAGGAGCTGCCGCAGAAACTCCACCTCGTGTTTGTGCTATTTGTAGCATTTATACTAGGGATTCTAGTGACGTATGCAGAACCGGCGATATCGTCCCTACGTCCTCTTGCCGATCTCATTGATCCCAATGATGCGCCATACCTCTACTTTGTCATGGTGTACCAGCAAGAACTGCTTGTGCTTGCTATCGGACTGGGAGTAGGTGTTGCAGCAGTCATTGGAACCCTGAGGTTCATCAAAAACTGGAGCCTGAAACCTCTTATTTATGTGACGCTTGCTCCAACTGTTGGCTTGGCATGTTACATGCAGTGGGGTAATACAAACCTGGCACCGTTGATTGGACTGTCATGGGATTGTGGTGCAGTAACGACTGGACCAGTGACAGTTCCAGTGCTCTTGGCGCTTGGAATAGGCGTCATGCAGAGCTCAAGGAAGAAGAGACTTGCTCAGGCAGCTTTGGAAGGCTCTGTTGCTGCAGGAGCTGGTAATGCTCTTGAAGGATTCGGAATCGTCACATTGGCTTCTCTCTTTCCCATCCTTGCAGTCGAGCTCATGTCTATTATTGATGGAGCCATGTACGATGAAGAATACGTCAAGAACAAGAATGCAGAAACCATAGGAACCCAATCATCGGATGCCATCGATGAGCCTCCACTCTCTGGAGTAGTGTATGGAATTCGTTCCATCATGCCACTTGTCGCCCTTTTGTTCATCATCATCCTCCTTGTGCTGCGTCGCCCTCTTCCAAAGTGTGTGGTTTGGGTGGAATCAAAGACTCCCCAAGATTCTTCTATCGCAGGAGGGAATGAAAGTGGTCTTGCAAGAGCTTCTGTGGCGATTTCAAAGTTGGAGAGAACAGAGTCTGAATCTAGTTTTGAAGAAACAGAGGATAAAAAGGAGTCCAATGGGGGTAGCCCCAAAGCCTCGACGGAAGTGGGAGAAGACATGGTCGAGGAAGTATCAACAAAGGATATTCCAGAGGTTACAGTAAAGTCTCAATTCTTCCTCAAAAGATGGTGGACAGCCTCTATCAACGGAATCAAGAGAGCCTTTTCTGCATCAATCTCTTGGCTTGTCACCAATGCGGCATTATTATTTGGTGTTGCACTTGCTCAGATTGGAATGATATCTTTCAATGAAGGGCTTGCATATGCATTTACCAAGTTGGGAAAACAGACTGGCCTTGTTCTTCCATCTGCCTTTTTAGAAGTCAATTACAATGCAACTGAACAAGGAGTGCCACTCGTGGAAAATTCACCTCTTTATTCATATGCTGGTGGTCTTATTCTTGTATTGATCGTGGTATTCTTCATTGGCGTCCTGGCGACAAGGGCTGAACCTGCATTGAATGTTCTGGGCAGAACTGTGGAGCGTCTCAGTGGTGGGTCCTTCACCAGCAGAATGCTCATTGGTGCTGTATGTGTAGGTGTTGGTATTGGCATGGCAGTTGGTTCTGTGAAGATTCTGTATACTCTACCTGTTGTATACTTTATTCTAGGAAAGTACGCTATTGCGATTGCATTGACCATCATTACAGGAGAAGCAATCACTGCTGTTGCCTGGGATTCAGCGGGCGTGACAACGGGACCTGTCACTGTGCCATTTGTTCTTTCCATCGGCATTGGGTTTTCCATGGCGGTTGGTTCAAGCGAAGGATTCGGAATTCTCACAATCATGTCTGTGTCTCCAATCATTTCAGTGCTGTTGACATCTCTTCTCAGAAAGCCAGCAAAGGCAGCAGGAAGAAAAATGTCGAATTTGAACAAGACATTCAAGAAACTCACAACATTCCAGATGCGAAGGAGATTGGATATTACACCATCCTTTGCAATGGCAAACTTTGCTGATGAATCTCCTTCAGCCAGCAGAGAACCATCTATTCGTGGTGGTTCATCATTTGCCCCATCAGGCAGTGAGGGCAATGTGTAGTCAATTGATTTTTCAAATGCTTATTTTTTTTTCGTCACAGTTTCTTTTTACTTTATAGTGAGTATGTATTTCATACGATATATATATGTACCAGTATTGTAGCTAATGCATCTGTAGCACCCTGTAAATGTATTTTCCCGACCTATAATATCATCATCTGATGATGATGGTGTCACCAACCCACCCACCCACCACATGTGGCTCTTGTGGCCAAGTCTGGGCTACTGGCACTCTATACTACGACAGTAGTACACGTATGGTCATGCCTTTAGAATGAAATGTGTATATGTATTCACCAAGCCACGGGCAAACCTACATAGATGTATACATAGAGAGAGAGTTGTTACTCACTCACTCACTCACTCACTCACCACATGTGCCATGTGTGTGCAATTGTAATGTAGAGAAATGACACCGACGCACATACATTGTTGGAATAGATGTCTTTCTATTGTACATAAATCTAATTGTTCTAGTAGCAGACTCTTTTCTACCTGGAGAGGCCAGGAAAGGATACAGCGTGATGGCTCACTGACTGACTCGACCATGTCTCAGTCAGAGAGACAACGTCCAGAGTCGTATGTGATTGGATCTGCAGTCCAAGGAGCTCGTACAACTGTTCCAGAAGGCGTGCCTCCTGTGACAAGCAGTCAAGTTGATGCCATAGTCGATTTTATACAAGAATGCTCTCAAGGGATAGATCCTGTTGGTAGGAGGAGACGATACTGTGTTGCGATTACTGGTGCAGGGATAAGCACAGAGTCCGGAATACCAGATTATCGTTCTGCAAATGGAGCATACTCGAGGGGGTTCAAACCCATGACGCATCAGCAATTCATGGCATCTGAAGAGAATAGATCTAGATATTGGTACAGAAGCTTTGCTGGATGGCAGGCCTTTTCAGCAATGAATCCAAACAAGGCTCATATTGCCCTCGCAAAATTGCAAAAGCATGGGTACATTGAGAGAATAATCACGCAAAATGTAGATAGGCTTCATCAAAAAGGTGGTGCAGACCCAAACACAGTACTTGAGCTGCATGGTACTACACATCAGGTTACATGCATGAATTGCCGTAATGTCTTTCCTAGAGATATCATGCAGGAATGGCTTTCCTCCCACAATGAAGGGATTCTAAAACGTGTGAATGACACCATCGAAGAACGAACACGGTCGGCCTTGGATGCTCCAGTCCGTGCTGATGTGCAACAAGAGCCACAACAGAATCCAGACGGGGATGTTGAGGTGGATACATCGCAGCTACAGTTTTCTGTTCCTTCTTGTCCATCGTGCCACGTTGGAATTCTAAAGCCAGATGTGGTATTTTTCGGTGATTCCCTTCCTCCTGAGAGGACACACGAGTCCTTGGAGATTGCAAAGAATGCAGCAGGGATTTTGGTCGTTGGTTCTTCTGTTGCTGTGATGAGTGCGTATAGACTGGTGAAACAAGCAAAGGACAATGGAGCTGCGGTCTGTATACTTACTGCCGGGGAAACTCGTGCAGATGATATCGCAGACATAAAGTTCAACCTGCTTGCTGGAAACGTCTTGCCCATGGTGTGCAATAGACTGCGTTGCTAATGGTTTTTTTTTTCACTACTAGTAGTATACTTGATTGATCACTATGTAACTATCTTCCACATAACCTTGGCATCGTTGTATGATAAAAAGAATGGATTTTGGCACGTCAAGAGTTCTGTATTATTCGTCATTGTCCCAAAATACTCTTGAAATGCTTCATCTGACATGCCAGGGTAGATCCATGGGTAGCCTCCTCTGGTAGCAGCTGTATGCTCTGACACCATATTGTGAGCTCTCCACCACCATCTTTCATGATCTGCAGCATTCGTGGTTGGAGGAGGAATTCCGATGAGATTGAGAACATCCACCCTCCAGGATCCACGGCAATCAGGACAGATGAAACTTTGTGCCAAGAACATGGCCAGACCCTGGCTTGCAGCAACTTGTTCTTGCGTCATCGTATCACCAACATTCGCTATGAGAGAGTGCACAGTACTCCAAACACGAGGAGTTTGTATCATGATGGACTGCGCTTGGTTTGCAGTGTCATTCCAGGCTTTTGTGTATGGTGGTCCTGTCAGCCGTGGGTCTGGAATTGGCAATGGAAATGTTGTGTCAGCCCTGTACACCTCTGGCCAGAGAGTCTCTACAATCTTTTGAATTGTCTCTCTAGATCTATTACCTTCTACTGAATACCAAAAGTTTGCTTGCGTGGCAACCATGTGCTCTTGTGGCAACTGCAGCAGCAACCCCTGTGCTGCATCCTCCAAAACTTCACGTGGTAGCCCAGTCTCATACTCCCCTCCAACAGTATCCTCTGCTCCCACTTTACACCATGAGCTAGAGTCCCACCACGGTCCCAGGAAGCAGACATTTGGAGGCCTCCTCTTCACACATGTGTGTGGCGTTGGCTCAACATCGCCTGTACATATCAAGTCTGGATGACACAGCATTGCCCTGGCGAAAGGCTTGCCATTATCCTTCCGCACGGGATATAAAGGACCAAAAGGTTGTGTATCCAGCTCTTCCATACACGATTCCCCCTCTTTCCTGTATGTCACACACCGACCACGCATGCTCTGCCAAGGACCCCAGCTCGAGTTACTACTACATACATTCTCATACCACCACTCCATCCCCGTGGCTTGAGCTTCTTCACATTGCAAACCAGCTCTTCCATTCGCACCCGGTGTATTTCCGTTTGGGTTTTGCGCCCATGGACCCCACATGACCTCTGTATCCACCATGCACCATTCCTTCCCATCCCGGCAAAGAGAAGTATCATAAAAGCAGTCCTTGGTGACTGGCATTGGACAAATCACACTGGCACATGAGATGGATACAAGATTACCTTGAGTTGCAAGCGCCAGACTATCATTTCCGCTGTCATAATACTCGAATGTATCCCTTGCAATAGACTGTCCAGAGCTTGTAAATCCAAAACATTGCTGTACTGGGTCTGCACCCTCGGTGCGATCCATGGAAAACCCACCAAGAATGATACATATTAGTGACAGTATTATAGTACCACTCGTATGTCTAGAGTCGATGGTCCTCATCTTCAATCGGATGGATGCGTAACACCCGGGTTGAGGTTTGTTTCCGATCAAACAATACCACCGATAGACCACGTTTCTCCTATTGAATAGAGAAATGCTAGTAATAATAATAAAAATATGCTACGGTTGGGTGATGATGTGATTTTCAGAATCCCATCAGGATTGGCTTGCATGCATGCAGATATATACATCACATCATGAGGATGATTCAGATGCATGGATTGATATCGATATTGGCAGTAGTAGAGTATAGGGATACATCCTAATAGAACGATACGAATGCTATCATTAAAAAACAAGCAAGATGTTTCACTGTGAGCACAGGCACGGCAGAGGAGGAGATTGACACAGAGTCAATAGATTGACTACCTGCTGTACTTGAATTCCAGAATCGGTTCTCAAACAAGCCCAAGATCAATGCATTCCCTGATTGAATGGCATATATAGTAACAGGAGCACCCCCTGCATCTGTCAATGATGGTGGAAGGCTTATTGAATCACCAGGAAGCCATGTTCCATTGGCAGCTTGATACACAGGAATGGGAACAGTGAAATCAGAGGTTGCACGTATAATAGCATGTGGAACAGGTATTCCAGTAGTATTCTCTGCCAAGCGCAGTGCTGTCATGTACCCAATTCCTTCCATCGCCGACGCAACAATTGTTTCTGTGGATGTCGGTGTGCCACCAACAGCATAGGAAGCAAAACCACGTGATTGGGTATCCCAAGGAGTTCCAGTCCACCAATACACAGTATCGACTTCCGCACACTCTGTCCTCTGGAAAACACGCGGTGCAGCTGCAGTATCAATCTCCCATGTCCTATTTATCCCCTCTGTTGTATTCCCCCAGAACCATTCCAAATATTCCTGAACGCCATCTGGAGGAGGCGCCACACGGTTTGTATAGTTTTGAGCAGCATATAAATCATCTGCAAGCTGTTTGGACGCCTCGTCTGGATCAGTAACGATACAGTCCCAGCCTCTATATGATGCTGATGATGCATCTTGAAGAGCGTCTTGAAAGGGTGCCGCAGGATCTCCTGCCAAAGAGCACTCATTCGGGTTAAGACGCTGCAGTCAAGCTCCATTCGGCACCCTGACAATCCCAGTTGATGGCATGATTTGTCACACAGATGTCACCGTATCGAACAAGAGTGCCTTGTCCTTCAGGTGGTGTGCAGGTTGAAGGAGGATTGAGGATACCACCTTTCCTCGGAGAAAATCCAGCTGTACCAAAGAACATAGTCTCTTTAATATATGGAGAGCACCCAAGAACTTGAAATACACAAAGCTGGGCCGTCGATGGTCCCTCACCAGTTGTGACGAGCACAACCTTTGAAGAGAACAACTCCCCTTGCACTGCAGAGAAACATGCTGGAAACGTCACATTTTTAGGCTTTTGCAGGGACTCGAGGATATAATAGTTCTCTCCAATACCTCCATGTTGCAAGCCTGGATCCGCTGTAAATATAATGGACACCTGTGTTCCCCCGAGCAGCTCGATACACGTGTCTTTGCCGACAAGGTACGGCAGTGAGTCACCGTTTCCTCCTACATCAACAGCATACTCGTAGTACACGGTATCATCACGAGAGAGATTGTATCTATACATACGATAGGAATAGTGATGTCGTACCAAGAACCGGGGAACATACATACAACAGGAGAAGAGCGAGTTGGAACACGAGATGTGTCATGGAGACCGAATACTACTGCGTTGCAACGCAATCAATCAGTCATGTTTCTGTATACAGTATTTTTATTTTCGTGTCTTGCATGCCTTATACATGTGCGACTTTCAATCAGGTACATTCTCAAATTCAGATTAAGGGATATCCCCATCGATGGGCTCTCAGCCCCATCTGTACTCATTTCCAGACCACATTCTCATCAAGCGTTATCCTAT
>PJEL010000767.1_pt1 | contig 36337 bp, 44 predicted proteins | sample 1853271 | NCBI WGS metagenome assembly PJEL01 (sample SAMN08108733, study PRJNA415343) | Invertebrate metagenome, whole genome shotgun sequencing project. | host: Globobulimina | place: Sweden: Gullmar Fjord | collected 2015-08
TAAATTTTTCTTTGTTATCGCTTCTGTGACCTTAATACTTAGAGTTGAGATTTCGCTTGTATTAAGGGTTTTCATTCAAATAACTCCTTCTTTTTCAGTTAGAATTATTATAGTGAAAGAGAATCACATTTTATGTCACATATTTAATGTTAGTATAAATATGTGACCAATGTAACTTTTTTAGTCGAAGTTATATCCCATCTCTTTTAATGAACTTTTATTTTTAGTCCAACCTTTTTTAACTGAAACAAAAAGTTCTAAATACACTTTCTTTTGAGTAAGTCTTTCTATTTTCTTTCTTGCGTTGTACCCTATTCTTTTAATGGCAACTGCACCTTTTCCTATAATCATACCTTTTTGAGTAGATTTTTCAACAACAATTGTTGCTTTAATAACATCAACGTTATCTTTTTCTTCTACTCTATCAATTACTACATCCGCTTCATAAGGTATCTCATCAGAAATATTATCAAAAATTGACTCTCGGATAAACTCTCTATAGATTTCTCTTAAATGCGAAGTTGTCATAATTTCAGTATCGTATAACGGTGGTGAATCAGGAAGGTGTTTTACAATTGCATCTAAAATATCTTTTTCTTTACTTCCTTTTTTAATAGAAACTGGAATTAAAGATTCATATCTATCATCAAATTCTTTATACTCTTCAATTTTATCAAACACTTCAGCTTCAGTTACAAAATCTGTTTTTGTTAAAAGAAGGATATGTTTTGTATTTTTCTTATTTTTTACTAAAAAATCTTCATAATGTTTTACTTTATCTGTTACAGGAGCTAAATATAAAATAAGATCACAATCACCTATTGCTTTAAGAGCTTCTTCTAACATAAACTGATTTATTAGCTTCTCATTTTCATGAATACCTGGAGTATCTATAAATACTATTTGATCCTCTTCATTCATTACAATTACATTTGATCTTTTTCTTGTAGCATTCGCTTTATGAGAAACCATAGTAATCTTTTCTCCAACTAACCAGTTTAGTAAAGAACTTTTACCTGCATTAGGTCTTCCTACTGTTGCAACGAATCCACATCTTGTATTTGTCAAATTTTTTCCTTTTTTATATATTACTTTCCAGTAATTGTTCTATCTTCCATATTTAAATATCGAAGTAAATAAGCAGCTTCTCTAGGGGTCCACTTAATCTCTTTTTCTAATTGCTCTACACTCATTGTTTTATTCACACCCATATCATATCGATATACAATATCAAATACTTTTATGTGTAATTGATTTCGTGTACTTCCCATAATAAAACTTGGAATGATCTCATCAATATTGGGTATTAAAAAAACTCTATCCTCTTTTATAAATCTTAACATAAGACCTATTTCATAAGAATGAAATTCATTTATTTTTAATTGATCTAAAGTCTTATTTTTATAACCTAATGATTTAAAAGTGGCAACCTCTTTTTCAATCATATTTTTAATATCTTCAACATCTAAATTCATTAACGAGTTTGGCAAAGATATGTCTTCTATAGACATCGCTTCAGGATCAAAAGTTCTCTTTTTTAATCTTGGAGCTATTTGTGCAACCTTATTAATCAATCGATCCATAAAAGACATCACTTCCCTTTAAATACTTTGAAATATATATTATTATACAATACTTTTAATGAAAGATAATATATTTGAAAAACCAATAAAAAAACAATTTGAATTTGACGAAGATGTCGCATCAGTATTTGATGATATGTTATCGCGTTCCGTTCCCCATTATGAAGATATGTTAAATCTTACAACATCTTTTGCACTAAAATATGTTAGAGAAAATAGTGTGATTTATGATTTGGGATGTTCTACTGCTACTACACTTATCAATATTGCTAAAAACTCTAATACTAATTTAGAGTTAGTGGGTATTGACACTTCTAGTGCTATGCTAGATAGAGCAAAACATAAAGCAAATGCTTATGGAATTGATATTGAGTTTATAGAAGATGATATTTTTAATGTTGATTTTCAAAAGTCAAATGTAATTATATCAAACTATACTCTACAATTTATTCGACCAATGCAACGGGAACAATTAATTAAAAAAATTTACGATTCATTAGAGGTTGGTTCAGTATTTATATTTAGTGAAAAAGTGATTACTGATAATAAAATACTTAATAAACAATTTATAGATGAATATTACAACTTTAAAAAAACACAAGGGTATAGTGAATTTGAGATTTCTCAAAAAAGAGAAGCCTTAGAAAATGTACTTATTCCTTATAGTTATGAAGAAAATAAAAAAATGATTACAGATGCAGGTTTTACAAACTTTGATTGTTTATTTAAATGGATAAACTTTGCAACATTTATAGCTATCAAATGATAAATTTTAGTGATTAGTCATATTCATAGCTACGGTATGTCCACTGCTCCATGCCCAATGTAAGTTATAACCACCACAATCTCCATCAACATCAAGAACTTCACCAATAAAATATAAGTCTTTTTGGTATTTAGACTCCATCGTATCTAAATTTATCTCAGAAAGATTTATTCCACCGGCACATACTTCACAGCTTTCAAAACCTTTAGTATCTATAATATTAAATTCTAAACTCTTAATTGTTTTTACAATTTTATTAATCTCTTTTAGAGATAAAAACTTTGCATATTTGATATGTGATGGTATATTTGAATTTAAGATAATAAACTTAGCAAGTTTTTTATTCATTATTCCATCTAACCATAAGTTCAATTCTTTATCTTTTAAATTCACCATTCTTTTAGTTAATAAATCAACTAGTTGATCATATGAAAAATCAGGCATTGTATCTACAACAATTTTCATACTTTTTTGAGATTGTAAACCTATTGATATTCTTCTGCTAATATCTAATATCAAAGAGCCTGAAACTCCATATTTTGTAAATAAGAAGTCCCCTCTTTTGTTATCAATAATAGCTTCAATTTTAACACCGCTAGCTACATCTAAGTTTTTATTATCACTTACTAATTGAACCAAAGAAGGAACCGGCGCTACTATTTCATGCTTAAATTTTTTAGCAAAATGGTATCCACTTTCACTACTACCTAATTTTGGCATAGCAATACTACCAGATGCGATTATCAACTTGTCAAATCGTTTTGTATTGTTAAGTACAAATTGTTTCTTTTCATACCTTACATCTACGATTTCACTATTTAATTCAATTTTTACTCCAGCTTGCAATGCTTCATATTCTAAGATATCAACAACGGAAGATGAACTAAGAGACAGAGGATACATTCTAGTATTTTGACCTTTTTTAAATTCTATTCCCATTTTATTAAAGAGCTCTTTACAGTCAGAATAATCAAAGTTTTGAAGGTTATTTTTAATAAGCGAAATATTTGAATTGGAGAAAAAATTTGAGAGTGAGATGTTTTGATTTGTGATATTACATCTACCATTTCCAGTAGCCAGTAATTTTTTTCCTACTTTAGTATTTTTCTCAAATATGGTTACTTCAAAACCTTTAGAAGATAACAATATTGAAGAAAATAATCCAGATGCACCTGCACCAATAATAGCAATTTTAGTTTTTTGATTCATTTAGCTATTTAATAATAAATGAAGTAGTATACTCATCCCCTTGATCTGTTACTTTAAAAGTCCATTTACCAAGAGTTCTACCCTTTACATATCTATAGTCATACACTGAAGCATGAAAAGCAGGAATTAACATATCTCGTGTACGAGTAATAGTTCCATCAGGCTCAATCCAATTTACCGTAATATTCTTTTCTACTGAACTTCTTTCGTGAGAATATTTACAAATAATTGAATTTTCATCTTCGAGTATTATACAATCAACTTTATTATCATCTGCATTCACAAATGTAAGAAATACTGTACATAACAATACTAAGTATTTTAATTTCATGATTTTTCCTTAAATATGTATCTATTTATTATAACAATTGTATCTATAATGAACTAACATAATAATTAAATCCAAATATTATCAATAAGCCTTGTTGTTCCTATTTTTACAGCAACCAAAATAATACTATTTTGTACATCTATTTTTGTTATGCTAGAGAACTGTCTATTAGTTATAGCAATATATTCTATTTCTATGGTATCAGAAGATAAAACCTGTATCATATTTTCTATAATAGTAGATACATTTAGTTCATTTTTACCAATCATTTTAGCAGCTAGTTTAATAGATTGTGAAATTTTTAATGATTCTGTACGTTGATCTTTTGATAAATAGACATTTCTACTACTGTATGCTAACCCATCAGGTTCGCGTACGATATCACAGGCAACAATCTTTACGTCTAGATACAAGTTTTGTACCATTTGCTCAATTAACGATAACTGCTGTGCATCTTTTTTACCAAAATATGCATTTGTAGGATTAACTATATTAAGTAATTTTAAAACAATTTGTAAAACGCCATCAAAATGACCTGGTCTTTTTTCTCCCTCTAAAATAAAACTACTCAAATTTGGAGCTTTGATTAAAACTTCATCATTATCATACATTGTATTTATATTAGGCATAAACAGATAATCTATATTACACAATTCACAAATTTTTTTATCTGCTTCATCTTTTCTAGGATATTTATCTAAATCTTCACCTATTAAAAATTGTGTAGGATTTACAAAGATCGATACCACTACAATGTCATTTTCTTCTCTTGCTTTTTTTATTAAAGATATATGTCCATCATGTAATGAACCCATCGTTGGTACAAAACCGATTGTTAAATTATTTGTTCTTAGTTCTTTTTTTAAGTCTATTATTTTATCTATTATAATCATTGTTTGGTTTTTTAGTTATTCCTAAAGTTTATATTTTTCAAATTGTAGTGTTGCATTAATATTACAGTTATTAACTTTCACTATCTTTTCCTTGTAGCTCAATTAATATCTTATTTAAATTGGATTGAGATGATATTGCTGCATCTGCTGGACTGGCATGAGCAACTCCTGCCGCAGCTTTTTGTATCATATCTAATTTAAATGCTGCTGCCTTAGGATCAGTAGGAAGAGAGGTATCTAACCGTACACTTCCGCCAACTGCATACATTTTACCATCAGGTCCCTCTTGATAATTATATGAGATGGGTGAAGTAGTATGTCCTATACTAGCATGAGCTTGTTCATGAGTTCTAGTTTCAACATCTTTATTTCGAAATTTATCTAATACTCTTGCAAAATCATCTTCATCAAGATTTTTATTTAAAGGACTTGCCTCAATATAATCTTTTGAAGAAGATACTTCTATCTCTTCTTTTTGCTCTAATTTATTAAGCTGTTCATATTTAGAAGATAATTTTGAATATAACTGGTTTACTGAGATGTTGTCAAATTGATCTGTTATTACATCCATAATTATCTCCTTTTTCTTTATTATACAACAATTTTATTTAGAATTCAAACTCTTTATAATATTAGTTCTCTTACAAATTAAATTGTATACCATTAATATAACTTAGCTTTAATCGTCATTTAGATATAATTCCGATTATTTTAAGCACAAGGATTAATATGACATCAACATTATTAATAGTACAATTTATTTTAGCAATTTTAATTACAATTGCAATTTTACTACAAAAAAGTTCTAGTATGGGACTTGGGGCATACAGTGGGAGTAACGACTCAATGTTTGGAGCAAAAGGTCCAGCGAATTTTTTAACAAAATTAACATTTGGATTAGGAATTCTTATTGTATTGAATACTTTATACTTAGGATACTTATACAACCAGGAAAACTCTAAAAGTGTTATAGACAATATTGAAATCAATTCAATGATTCCAAGTGCTCCGGTAGCTGAAATTCCTACAAACGCTGCACCAGCGGCACCATCTAAATAATTAATTAATAGAAATGAAATATTTATTTCTATTATTAATTTCTACTTCATATATATTTGCTAATGCACATATATTTGTTTATCATAGATTTGCTGATGATAGATATCCAAGTGCAAATACTACAATTAAAGAATTAACAAAACAATTTGATTATTTTAAAGAAAATAATTATGAAGTTGTGCCGTTAACTAAAATTCTTAATAAATTAGAAAAAAAAGAAAAAATTCCAAATAATTGGGTAGCATTAGCTATTGATGATGCATACAGAAGTTTTTATGATAATGGTCTAGAAATATTTAAAAAATATAACTACCCTTTTAGTTTATACGTGTATATTGAAGCTACCGAAAAGCATTATGGTGATTTCATGACTTGGGAACAAATTAAAGAGTCATCAAAATATGGTGAGATTGGATTACATTCATATTCTCATAAAAAACTACAAAACCTATCAAAACAAGAACTTATCAATGATACTCAACTTGCGCTGGATGTTTTAAAAAAACACACTAATATTACAGCTAAGACTTATGTTTATCCATATGGTGAATATAATGAAAATGTTAAAAATATTTTGAAAGATAATTTTTCTTTCCGATCTATATTAAACCAAAGTACAGGTTCAGTGACTTCTAAAACTGACATATATGATATTCCAAGAATCGCATTAGTTGGTAATATAAATATAAATCATAAATTGCGATATAAAACGTTTGATGCGCAATGGATTGAACCAAAAGTATTTCCTAAAGATGGTATACTTAACAGAATACATGTAAAAGTAAATAAGAAATATAAGAAACTTAAACTATATGTTACTGGTGAGGGTTGGAAAGATGTTCCTGTGGTTAATGGAGTTGTTGATTTAAAATTAAATATACATCTAAAAAGAGAAAGATCAAGAGTAATGATTGGTCCAAATGTATTTACAATTTCAAATAAGATAATTAATAAAATTAAAATAAAAAAGGGGAAATAACATGATAAACGAAATTAATGAAGAAACAAAAGAGAGTATGGATAAGTCTTTAGAGGCTTTAAAAAGAGACTATACAACACTTAGAACAGGTAAGGTACAGCCAAGTATCTTAGATAATATTACAGTTGATTACTATGGTACACAAACAGCATTAAGCCAAGTTGCATCTATTTTAGTACCAGATGGTACTACAATAAATATTTCACCTTGGGAAAAACATTTAGTTGGTGAAATTGAAAAAGCAATTAGTGCTGCAAATATTGGAGTTAATCCAAATAATAATGGTGAATTAGTTCAGTTATTTTTTCCTCCTATGACACAGGATCAAAGAAAAGAGAGTGTTAAAGGTGCAAAAGTTATGACTGACAATGCAAAAGTTGCTATCAGAAATATCAGAAAATCAGCTAATGATAAAATTAAAAAGCTTTTAAAAGATAAAGAGATTAATGAAGATGAATCTAAAAAAGCACTTGATGATATTCAAAAAGTTACTGATTCATATGTAATAAAAGCAGATGCAATTTATAAAGCTAAAGATATTGAAATTATGAAGATATAACTATGAATGTTGAACAAATTTATAAAGACTCAAGTGCATTACTTGAGGGACACTTTAAATTAAGTAGTGGTAATCATTCACAATATTATTTGCAAAGTGCAAAAGTATTAGAAGATCCTAAAGTAGCTAAAAAATTAGCAGAAGCTCTAGCAGTACAAATTAAAGAATCTGGTATTAAAGTAGATGCTGTTTGTTCTCCTGCACTTGGTGGAATAATTGCTGGTTTTGCATTAGCAACTGCTTTAGATGTAAGATTTATTTTTGCAGAAAGAGTTGATGGACAAATGACGATTAGAAGAGGTTTTGAGGTTGCTCAAGACGAAAACTATGTAATATGTGAAGATATCATAACTACTGGCGGATCTGCTTTAGAAGCGGCTAAACAAGTTGAAGCTGATGGTGGAAATATTGTTGCATATGCAGCACTTGCTAATAGAGGTTTTTGTTCAAGAGAAGGAAGTGATTTAGAGCACAAAGAAAACTGTAAATTGCCTTTAGATAAGCCGCTTTTTGCATTAGAAGATTTTACTTTTGAAATGTATGCTCCAGACAACTGTCCTTTATGTAAAGACGGTTCAGAAGCTTACAAACCTGGTAGTAGAGGTAACTAATATTAATTTAAATAGAAGTTTAAATAACTTCTATTTAAACTTTCCACCTTCCCAATATCCGTCAGACAACCCTATTTTTTTATCTTCAGCATCTTTACCTGTAATATTTATGAATGAAGCTCTATATCCACTTTCTCCGCCAGCTGCCCTAACTTTATATTTATCTTTGCCTGATGGTTGAGTAGAATAAAAATATCCTGCAGCACCCGCAACTATTAGTATTATTACTATTGTTAAAATATTTGATTTTTTTTCTTGTTTTTTTGCCATAATGCAACCTTGTGTTTTTTAAAGTAAATACAAGTGTCTGAAGTTTTGCTATATATACGCAACTCAGCCATCTTATATTAAGACCTGAAGCTTTCCGTCCTCACTTCACAGTAAGTTTGGCTATTTTTATAGTTAGTTATTAACCGTTAAATTTAACGATAGCTGAACCCCATGTAGCTCCACCACCAAAGGCATCCAATAACATAGTTTTACCATTTGTAAGTCTTCCATCCTCAAAACAGTCATTCATTGCCATAGGGATAGATGCTGCTGATGTATTACCGTATTTTTCTACAGTTAATACTTTTTGAGCGTCAGTTAATTTTAGAGCTTTTCCAACGGCTTTAATGATTCTAATATTTGCTTGATGAGGAATAAATAAATCAATATCTTCATTAACATAATTATTTTTAGCCATAATTTTTTCTACATCAGATGTAAGTGTTTTCACAGCAATTTTGAAAGTTTCATTCCCTTTCATATGCATGAATTTCTCATCTGGACTTCCAACACCTGGAATATATAAAATTTCTTTTAAATTACCATCAGCACTACACTGTACATCAATAATTGATTTCTCTTTATCTTCAGTAGTTGAGATAATAGCAGCACCTGCCCCATCTCCAAATAACATACAAACATTTCTATCAGTATAATCCATAACATTACTTGCTTTTTCTGCACCAACAATTAGTACATTCTTTTTCATACCAGATTCAATAAATGCTTTAGCAACACTAAGAGCATAAACAAAACCAGTACAAGCAGCACTAATATCAAATGCCATAACATCTTTAATGCCAAGTTTTTCTGATATTAAACATGCTGTTGAAGGCATTGCACTAAAATCAGGACTTAATGTAGCACAAATTACTAAATCAATATCAGAAGCTTCAATTCCAGCTCTTTGTATTGCTACTTCGGCTGCTTTTGTACCTAAATCACTAGTATTCTCATCTTCCGCGGCAATAAGTCGTTCTCTAATTCCAGTTCTCTTAAAAATCCACTCATCAGTAGTGTCTATTTTATCTTCAAACCATTTATTTGTTCTAACTTCTGCTGGTTTATAAGCACCAATAGATTTAAATGAAGCATACATAATTTAGTCCTTAAATTGTTTTAGTCTATCTTCTATATCTTGATTCAATGTTGAATCAGCTGCTGCAATTGCTTGAAAAATGGCATTTTGAATTGCTTTTGCATTCGATTTACCATGTGCAATAATTACAGGGGCTTTTACTCCAATAAGAGGAGCTCCACCATATTCAGCGTAATCAACTTTTAATTTTAAGTTTTTAAATACTTTTCTCATTAAAACTGCACCAGTGATGGAAACTAATGATCTTCTTAAATTATCTTTGATAATTTTTCCAATCGTATCAGCTACACCTTCTGCTGTTTTTAACATTATATTTCCAATGAAACCATCACATGTTACAACATCAACACTTCCATTAAAAATATCATTTCCTTCAACATTTCCTACAAAGTTTGGTACGTTTTCTAAAAGTTTAAAAGCTTCTTTTGAAACTTCATTCCCTTTTGATTCTTCTTCACCATTACTTAGTAGTCCTGTCATTGGATTTTCTATACCAAGAACATCTTCTGCATAAACTTGTCCCATTATAGCAAATTCTCTTAGGTTTTTAGCATCACAATCAACATTAGCTCCAACATCTAATACTAAAGTATTTCCATTAACTGTTGGTAGTAATGTAGCAATTGCAGGTCTGCTTACACCTTTAATTCTTCCAATTCGTAGCGTTGCTAAACTCATTGAAGCACCACTGTGACCAGCACTAACAAACGCATCTGCCTCGCCTGTTTTCACAAGTTCAATAGCTTGATATGCTGTACTTTCTTTTCTCTTAAGTGCATCAGTTGCACTATCGTGCATACTTATTACGTCATCTGCTTGATGTATAATAATTCTACTGTCAAATTTCTGAGGAATTAAAGGTAAAAGCTCGTCCTTTTTACCAACTAATATAGCAGTAAAATATCTGTTCTTTTTTAGTGCAGAGATTACACCTTCAACAATAGGTTCGCAACCATTGTCGCCACCCATTGCATCTATAGCTATTTTAAGCATTATGCTTTATATTCGCCTGTTGTAGGGTTTACATTGTGAGGCATTTTCCATGTCCCGTCTGTATCTTTGATTGGTCTTTTTAATGTAATCTTATAGTGTGTTCTTCTTTTTGCACTTCTTGAGTGTGAAACTCGTCTCTTTGGTACTGCCATTTCTTATCCTTAATATTCTATTTCGACTAAATCGTCGTTTGTTTTACAGTTATCACATATGTGATATTCTGATCTTAGTGATTCTAACTCACTATGTAACACCTCATTGAAATCTAAAAAATGATCTTCAACTTCGATAATTACTAATTCTTCATCATTAGTATCTGAAGAATATATCCCATCACTAAGCAAAAACTCAATGTCAGAATCTACTGGAACATCAAATGTTATACCACATTTACAGCAGTCAACATCACAGTTACCAGATAATTTTGAATTAATTTTTGCAAGTTTTGATGATATTTTACTAAAAGTACCTAAAAACTTAACTGAATTTGAAGATATTTCAAATTCAGTCTCTTGTAAAGGTATCTTTCTAAATTCAATTTTCATTGATATTTTAACTACAAAAAGATATTAACAAATATCTTTTTGTGCAAAAAAGAAGTTAATTTCATTTGTTGCATTTTCAACAGAATCACTACCGTGAACAGCATTTGCATCAATTGATTCAGCAAAATCAGCTCTAATTGTTCCAGCTTCAGCTTCTTTAGGATTTGTTGCACCCATAAGATCTCTGTTTTTAGCCATTGCGTTATCACCTTCAAGTACAGTTACAACAACTGGTCCTGAGATCATAAATTCAACTAATTCACCATAAAATGGTCTCTCAGCGTGTACTGCATAAAATGCTTCTGCATCTGCTTGACTTAATTGTATTTTCTTTGTTGCAGCGATTCTTAATCCAGCTGTTTCAAATCTTTCTAAGATCTTACCTACTACGTTTTTTGCTACTGCGTCTGGTTTGATGATTGATAATGTTTGTTCCATTATACTCTCCTGTTTTTTATTAAAGTGGCGCATTATAGCTAAATAATAAAAAAAAGGCAAGAAAATTAATTTCTTGCCTTTTTTTACATTGAGTATATTAAATTAAATTATTTTAATCTTCAACACAAGGCTCGCCATCAGCCCCTCTATTTGCATTTCTTGGTTGATTTGGAGCAACACTAGAATCATCCCATACAATACAACCTTCAGTTGGACATGCGTCAGCACATGCAGGTGCATCATTATCACCTACACACTCTGTACAGGTTTCAGGATTTACATAGTAAATATCCTCTCCTGTTGGATTCTCATCGTTATCAACGATTGATTCTGTTGGACACTCATCTAAACAAGCGTCACAAGATATACATGTATCTGTTATTATTACTGCCATTTTCAGTTCTCCTAATATATTTGTTTTACTTTATCATAGTATCAATAAAAGATACTTTAAGTAAATATATTTGTATTTTAATTTTAATTTCTATCGAGATTGACCGTTTCCATAAATTTTAAATTTATATGTAGTCAATCCTTCTATTCCCATAGGTCCACGAGCATGTAATTTATTTGTACTAATTCCCACTTCTGCTCCAAATCCAAATGCTCCACCATCAGTAAATCTAGTGCTTGCATTCACATATACACTTGAAGCATCTATACTATTCATAAATTTTTCTGCAGTAGAAATATTTTCACTTAGAATAGACTCAGAATGACCAGAACCATATTCTATGATATGTGAAATTGCTTCATCTACACCATTAACCACTTTTATATTTAAAATATTTGCTAAATACTCAGTATGAAAATCTTCATTTGTTGCATTTTCTACTGTAATAATTTTTTGTGTTTTGGCACAACCTTTTAATATTGTTCCCTCTAAATCAAATGACTCTTTAATTTTTGGTAACATATCTTGAGCAATTGATTCATCAACTAATAATGTTTCCATAGCATTACAAACCCCTGGTCTTTGACATTTGGCATTTATTGCAATTCTAATTACATTTTCCATTTTTGCATCTCTATCAACATATATATGACATTGACCTTTATCATGCTTGATAACAGGAACACTAGAATTAGAAGAGATATACTTTATTAATGCCTCACCTCCTCTAGGAACAATTAAATCAACATACTTGTCCATTTTTATTAACTTAGCAACTCCTTCTCTTGTCGCATCTGGAAGTAATGAAATTATCTCTTGTGGTAAGTTATTAGAAACAAGCACTTCTCTTAAGTATTTTGCAATTATTTCATTAGAATGTTGCGCTTCTTTCCCACCTTTTAATACACACACATTTCCACTTTTAAAACATAAAGCAGCTGTATCACTAGTTACATTAGGACGACTTTCATATATTATTCCAATTACTCCGATTGGAACAGAAACCTTTTCAATTTTTAAATCATCATCGGTAATCCAACCATCAAGAATTTTCCCTGTAGGTTCTTTAAGAGCTGCAATCTCTTCTATTGCTATTGCCATTGCATTTATTCGTGATTCATCCAAAAGTAATCTATCTTTTAATGCACTAGATAAATCATTTTTATCTGCATTCACCATATCTTTATTATTCTCTTCTACTATCGATTTATCATTCTTTCTTAACGCATCAGCCATCTGAAAAAGTATTTTGTTTTTTTCTTTTCCTGTTAGTTGAGATATTATTCTGCTTGATTCTTTTGCTTTTTTTAAAAATTCTATCATTTTATATTTCCTTTAATTTTTATCTATACCATTTAATATAAAGGCACCGTAAATAGACGCTGGGTATCCTTTTTCTTTTAAATGGTTTCGTGCTGTAATATACCCTTTAGAGTAATTACCCTCTTTAGCATATTTGTAAAAAATGCTCATAAACTCTTTTGTTCCAATATCATCTATAGCCCAAAGAGAACTCAAAATTGTTTTTGTACCATTAATAAAAAAACTTCTATTCAACCCTAATATATCATTTGAACTTATCACTTCACCTAAACCAGTGTGGCATGCTGATAATACAACTAAATTAGCTTTAATAGGATTTTTATAAATCTCTTTTGCACTTAGATGATAAGGTAAATTATTTTTACTTAATATTATCGATGAATTTAATGGATCATTTTTATGGAAAACTCCATGTGTTGCTAGATGAAGGATATCCACACCATCTTTAGTTTTCTCATACAAGTTTTCTTTTGTTGCATCACTAAAGAGTAGTGGTTTACTATCAAATATATTTGCCACTTCCAATGCTTCAAATTTAGCTCCATCAAGTTGACTTAATTTTCCACCAAAATTCGGATTCGCTAATACTAAAATGTCTTTTTTCATTTTTTGTTCTAAATTTCTAAAATTTAACCAACTTCCATTTGGTAAAAGCGAAAATTCTTTACTATTTAACATACCCCAGGGAACAAAATATAAGTTATTTGAGGCAACTATGTATGTTTTATTACTACTAAATATCTCTTTTGTATTTAATAATTCATCAATATCTTTAACATTTAATTTTATTTTTGTTTTAGATATCTCTTTATCAATTTTCAATCCTCTTGTTTCCGAGTTATTAATGCCAATATTTTTAAGTACAAAAGATAGTTTATCATCAAGTTCAGCATATGTTATATCTAATCTTTTAATATCAAAACTATCATTTTTTATTTTTACATAGCTTATTTTGTCATCTCGTTTTAATGGTAAAAAATATACCATACTCTCATCATTTTTTAATTGTTTTTGAGTATCTTTTAACGTATTTGACCAAATTGATATTGTAGATGATAATAACATATTTTCTTTATATAACTCTTCTACTAAAGATTTTCTTTGTATTAACATCTTTTCAATTAAATTTTTAGAGAATTTATTTATTGTAATTGAACTATTTAATATTTTTTGTTTATTAATATCTTTATCTAACAAATATACTTGTTTTAAAATATCACTTTCAGTATTATTCACAATCGTTCCACTCAACATATCTACAAAAGCTCTTGCTCGTGAAGTTTCAAGTGTTTTAAATAATTCATTATTATTGTTACTTGCAATGTTTAATCGAATTAGGTTATATGTTATATCCTCTTTTCCAATACCAAAAGTTCTTTTTGAACTATCTTTTGATAATGAATTTGAAAGTGAATTAATAGTGTCATTTGCTCTTTTATATGCTAAGTATCCTAGATTTGTTTCTCCTAACTTTAAAAATGTATCACCTCGTATTGCTTCAATTCTCCAAATAAAATCTAAAAATCCATGTTTTAATGAGTACTCTAATGCAATTTTTCCTGCAGTATTACACTTGTCATATTGTTTTGTTTTATTAAATACTTGTGCCTTTAAAGATAAAGCCGTAGCAATACCTTTGTTATAATTAATTCTAGTAAAAAATTCATTTGCAGTATCAAAATTTTTTTCATATTCATCTTCGTTATACTTTAAAGCTACTTTTGAACTTGCTAGAAATAATAAATTATTTGCTCTTCCATAATAAGTGTCTATATGTAAATTTAAAAACTTTCCATACAACCAATGATTTGAAACAAATAGTACTGCATTAAATCTTTTTTCTGCCTCATTGGCATAATAGAATGATTCCTTATAGTTTTCTTCTTGATTGAAAGCACCTGCTAATGTAGTATAAGCCCGTAGTTGTGCTGTTGCAGTAGCAACTAAATTTGGCATATTTGAAGGTGGAGCCATATATGAAACTGGTAACTCCCATTTTCCAATAGACTGTAATACAAATGCACTATCTTTTTTTGCTTCAGTATAGTTTTCCAACCATAAATTTAATTCACCTCGAAGCGAAATACAATTTAATTTTGATCCAAAACTTGCATTTTCATATTGAATACAAGATGGTAATTCGTCTATTGCATCATCCCCTAATCCCTGCATAATATAAGTTTTAATTTTCAAAAAAGATATTTGCCATAAAAGTTTGTTATCTACAGTATCTTTTTTTAATATTTCAAGAGATTTTAATGCACTACTACCATCTCCTAAAAGATAACTATCATATGCATTTTTTAACTCTTTTGAAATAGTTATGCCATACATATTCTTAGAACCAATATTTATAGAAATATCTTTTTTTTCATCTGTAATCGATTGATAGTTAACGGAATTCTTAGGGTATTGGTTTAATATTTTTTTTAAATTCTTTATATTTAAAGTATCACTTTCTTGCATAATAATTTTATCAGGTAATGGTACTTCTGTACAACCTATAAAAAATAGTATTACGAATACATACTTTAACATATTAAATCCTTTGGTATCTAATAATTTATTTTTGAGTAACCATATATGCATCTTCTATTGCATTGATACAACTATTTCTCACATTACCTCTCTCTAATGCTGCATAACCCGCGGCAGTAGTCCCACCAGGACTCATTACACCATCTTTTAATATCGCAGGATGTATAGTTTGTATTAAGTCACCAAATCCACCAAATAATCCATTCGCAACTTGTATTGCATCTACTCTTTTCATCCCTTGCTTAACTGCACCATCACATAATGCTTCATGAATTAAAGCTAAATATGCTGGTCCACTTCCAGCAACTGCTGTTGCAATATCAACTTCTTTTTCACTACTTAACCAAGCGGTTTCACCAATTGCTTTAAATAACTCTTGAGCTTCTTTTTTTAAACTTTCATCACCAGTCATTGTTGTCATTGATTTTCCTACACTAGCACATAAGTTTGGCATTACACGTACTATTGATTTAGCTTTTATATTCTCTTTTAATGAAGATATAGTAGTTCCTGCTAATACAGAATATAACTCATCTGCTATACCTTCAAGTCGGGCTCCTACTTCTTGGATATTTGCAGGTTTTACGCATAGAATTATTTTTTTATTACTCATATCAAAATCTTCATATAGTGCTTTTTTAATTTTTACACCAATATTCGTCTCAAATTTATCTAATTTTTCCATTGTTCTTCCAACAACCTCTATATCAAAAATATCTTTTAAACCTTGTGCAATTGATAATGCCATATTTCCATTACCTATAAATGTTATTGTTTCTTTCATAATCTATTCCTATTAATTTATTTTATAAAAAAAGGACAACCATAAGGCTGTCCTTTGAAATTTGCTATTTAATAGAGTCCGCAAACTCTTTAAATATATATTTACTTTCATGAGGACCAGGACTAGCTTCAGGATGATGCTGTACTGAAAATATAGGTTTATTTTTATATTTAACACCTTCAATAGTATTATCAAATAAATTTATATGTGTTAATTCTGCAATCTCTTCAATAGAATCAGGTACATTGTAATTATGATTTTGTGCTGTAATTTCTACTACATTTTTAGTATTTTTTACAGGATGGTTTCCACCATGTTGTCCAAATTTTAATTTATATGTATCATGTCCATGTGCAATACTTAACATTTGATGTCCTAAACAAATTGCAAAGATAGGGATATCTGTATTAATTAATTTTTGAACCTCTAATTTTTCAGCACTTAATGTCAATGGATCACCAGGACCATTACTTAAAAATACTCCACCAATTTCACCTGCTTCATATCTTTTAATTAAATCTTCACCATTAAAGTCACTAGGGATTACTTCAACTTCTAAACCTGCTTCAACTAATTCATTTAAAATATTTCTTTTTACACCAAAATCAACTACAACAACTTTTTTATCACTCATTACAGCTTTATTATAATCCATTGTAGTCATATTCCAAGCACCATTTTTGTGAATATAACTTGTTTTTGTACTTACTTGTTCAATATAGTTAATATCTTCTATTCTAGGACTTGCATCCAATAAAAGTTTTAACTCATCAATATTATCAATTTCAGTCGATGCTATCATCATCATAGCACCATTATCTCTTAACATTTTTGTTATGTATCTAGTATCGATATCACAAATACCTAATGTATTATTTTCTTTAAGAAGTTGAGAAAGGCTTTTTTCACCTCTGAAGTTTGAATAGTTTTCATTATAAGATCGTACTAATACACCTTTACAATGTGCTTGTGAACTTTCGCTATCATTATCATTTACACCAACATTACCAATTTCTGGCATAGTAAATGTAACAAACTGTCCAGCATAACTTGGATCTGTAATAATTTCTTGATATCCCGTTAATGAAGTATTAAATACTAATTCACCAACTAAAGTACCTTCAGCACCAAATGATTTTGCAGTTAAATATGTTCCATTCTCTAAATATATATAAATTTCTTTCATCATTGTCCCTTTTATATTAAACCTTTTTTTATCAATTCTTCTTCATATAATCTATGAAATACTACATCATAATCTTCTGTTCCTGGAATAAGTTTTCTCTTATAAGTTTTGATTTTTTCATAAGCTAATGTATCTGCTTCATCATAACCTTTGATGAAACTACTTATCGATTCAGAAATAAGATTTTTTACTTGATTGTCATTTACAACAAAATGAATAAAGTCTTCTTCATATAAATAATCCATTATTAAATGTGCAATATTAGAAAATCTATCTTCAAAATTTAAATTAACACCAAAATCATTAGCCATTCTTTTTTTTGTCATCCAAAATAATTGTCTATAATCTGCTTTGTAAAATTCGATATCATCTTCTTGCTTTTCTAATAAATCATCTACAGCATCATCTAATTCAATCTCTTTTTGTATATCATCAATTAAGATTCTTTCACATTCAGCAGTGATAAAAGACTTCTCTTTTCTCACTTCGATAAAAGATGAATTAACAATATCCTTAGTAATTTTTCTTGCAATATAAGGGCTATGTTGTTTTTTCAGTTTCATAATTTCTATTCCTTATTTTCTGATGATAGTATCTTCTCGTTCTGGACTTGTTGAGATGATACCTACCTTTGTTTTAGTTAATTCTTCAATACGTTCAATATATTGTTTTGCTGTCTCAGGTAATTTATCATAATCTCTACATCCAACAACACTATTCCATCCTGCAATATCTTCATAAATAGGAATAATGTTATCCATGTTAGATGGAACATAATTTATTCTTTCACCATTTACTTCATAAGCTACACATATTTTAATAGTTTCAAAACCATCTAATACATCTAGTTTCATTAAAGATAATTGATCACACCCATTTAATCTACTAGCATGTTTCACACCAACAGCATCAAACCAACCACATCTTCTTCCACGACCTGTTGTAGTACCTACTTCTTTTCCAACATCAGCCATAGTTTCCCCAGCATCTGTAAAGTCTTCTGTTGGAAAAGGTCCATTACCTACTCTAGTTGTATATGCTTTCACAATACCTGTAACAGTACCAATATCACGAGGAGCAATACCTAAACCAGTACATGCCCCTGCACTTACTGTTGCACTTGATGTTACATAAGGATATGTTCCATGATCAATATCTAATAAAGTACCTTGAGCACCTTCTAATAAAATCTTTTTATCTGCATCTAATGCATCCCATACCATATTTGTAGTATTAGTGATAAATTTCCCTAATTTTTCATTGTAAATAGTCAATTCAGATAAAAGGTCTTGTTCATTTGGAACAGGAACATTCATTGCATCAAAGATTACTTTATTTTCTTTAAAATAACTCATAATGTTTTTACAAAGTTGTTCAGGATTTAATAATTCTCCAGCTCTTTGACCAATTCTATTAATTTTATCAGCATAAGCAGGACCAATCCCTTTACCTGTAGTACCAATAGCATTATCACCTTTTAATTTTTCTTTTGCTTGATCAATTAAACTATGGTATGGTAAATTTAAATGTGCTTTATCAGAAATAAAAATTCTTCCTTCTAAATCTTCAAATTGCTCCATTTCAGTAATAATAGATTGTGGATTTACTACAACACCATTACCTATTACATTTATTGCTTTAGGATTTAAAATTCCAGAAGGTACTAAATGCAGTGCATATCTAACACCATCTACCCAAATTGTATGCCCTGCATTATGTCCACCTTGACTTCTACAAACCATATCATATTCTTGAGCAAGTTTATCAACTATTTTACCTTTACCTTCGTCACCCCATTGGATTCCTACGATTACATCTGCTTTACTCATTCTTTATCCTTCCATCACTTTTAATAAATTGTCTGTATATATTGCAAATCCTAGTGAATTGATACCATTACTCTTGTATCCACCACCTTTTGCTATTGTTAAATTATCGTTTATTACTCTGTAGTAGATATCATCATAATACTTCATTGCACTGTAATATATTGGAGATACATTAACATTTTTATAGTCTATATTTTTTGCAATTGTAATTAGTTTTTGACATTCTTCTTCTAAGCATTTAGGTAATACTTCTAATATTTTTTCTAAATCTTCGGCTGTTCTTACACTTATAAGTTGAGTTAACCAATCTAGGCCTAGATCAAATAATGCACCAATTTCACCATTTTTAAACAATTCTAAACTAATCTCATATTCTTTTGAAATAATCATTGGAATATTGATGTTTGCAATTTGAACTAAAGATTCAATTTCTAGTTTATTTAATAACTCGCAATTAAGATTAATCATGTCACAAATATTATCATGACCTATCCATTCTGCACCAATCTGATATGTTTCATTTGCAGGATAAGTAAAAACAGGTTGAATATAAAACCATTTCTTATGTAATGTAGCTCGTCCTAGTCTTTTTGTGATGATTCTTACTACATCAAGTGTACTATCTGCTCTTAAAGCTAGACTATTATTTTGTTCATCACTTAACGTGATAAGAGATTTTTCATTGTCTATACTTTGGTGTCCTGAGTAAGAAAAGTTTGGCGTTACAATCTCTTCAAATCCATTTTCTTCTAAAAAATCACTTGCTCCATTTTCTAATACTCTTTTTAATCTTGCAGTATTTCCAAAATATAATCGACTTCCTGTTGGTATTTCATGTTCAAATATCATATTAATTATTTATTTCCATAAAAACTTTATTTGCTGTACCGTCAAATGTTCGAACACCTAAATCATCAAGCGCTTTTTCAACTGCATTAACAGCCCAAGAAGCTTCATAATCTGCAACTAACCCCATGTGATTTATTCTAAAAATTTTACCTTTTAGATGATCTTGACCACCAGCAATATTTAAATCAAATTTTTCTTTTAATACTTTTCTAATTGCATTAGAATCTTCAGTATAAATTGTTGTCATAGCATTTGCTGGATTGTGTGGATATACATCTAAACCTATTGCATTCAATGCTTCTCTTGTTGCTTTTGCTCTTAATGCAGTTTTAGCATATAAGTTTTCAAATCCAATCTCTTTTAGTTTTAATAAAATACTACCTAACCCAATAATTAATGTTGTTGCTGCTGTATATGCAGTTGTATTAGTTTTTTGTTTTTTAATTTCAGATGCTAAATTAAAATAGTATCCAGCAGATTTTTTTTCAATTTTTGAAACTGCTTCATTACTAAAACCAATCATTGATAATCCAGGTGGTAGCATAAGCGCTTTTTGACTTCCTGTAATAATTGCATCAATATTTGTTGCATCTACTTTTTCAACACCAATAGCTGTTATTCCATCCGCTACAATTGTAATATCTGGATTAATAGCTTTTACTGCTTTTGCAATAGCTTCTACAGGATGTCTTAATCCTCCTGCACTTTCACATATTTGTACAAAAACAGCATCTATTTCAGTATCATTCTGAATAGCATTGGTAATTTCATCAATGCTAACTGGAGTATTCCATTCATGTTTTATTTCTGAAAAAGGGATATTATGTGCATCACATATCTTACCAAATCTTTCACCAAATTTTCCACTGTTAACTGTTAAAGCTTTTTTATGTGTTAGATTTGTAACGCAAGCTTCCATTGCACCAGTTCCACTTGATGCAAGTATAACTGCTTCGGGCATATCAAATAACTCTAGAAGTAATTCACGAGTTTCTTTAAAAATATTTTCAAATTCTGGTGTTCTGTGGTGTAAAGTTTCACTGCTCATAGCAGTTCTTACAAATTCAGGTACGGCTGTTGGACCAGGAGTCAAAAGCATAACTATCCTTTTAATAATTCATTATTTATTGGATGATTATAGCTAATTGTTTATAAAATTATACTAAATTTAATATTGATCTCTTGTTGCTATTAATTTTGAGATTGCATCACTTGCAGATTTGGCTCTTTCCACTCTCTCATCATTAAATTCTTTTAATGAATTTAATGTTTCCATTTTTTCATGATCAATATTTGATTTAATTTGAACAGCTTTACGATTATTTGATGCACCAGCTGTTGCAGACCATTTTTGTTTATTATTAATATAAAGCTTTGTAGAAGAACTAGTAGCATTCTTACTAAAAACTATAATATCATCTTCTTTTAATTCTAAAAGTTCTTTTACACACATTTCAGTTTCTGCAAGCATTGCATCTATTTTCATTTGAGAACCAGAAATAAGTGCATTAATATCTTTTTTCTTACTAACTTTTCTATTTTTTGCTTCAGCAAATATCTTTTCAACAATTAAATCTAATAAAGACTCAATATATGATATAGGATAACATATTGATAAGAATCCTGATTCATCATCAATTGTAATTTCAAATACAACTAATAGAACAATTTCATGATCTGAAATAATTTGAATTGCATTTGCATTTGTATCCATACTTTCAGTCTTTAAATTAATTGTAGAAACATCATCCCATGCTTTTTTCAAATTTTTCATTATCAATTGATAGAAATGATTAAAAACTTGTAACTCAATCTCTGTTAACTCTTTTTCAGTAGAATCAGTTAATGAACTTTCCCCATTACCAAGCAAATGTGCGATTATTTTGTGACTAATTGCAGGATTGCATTCCATAACAATTCTTCCCTCTAAGGGTTTTATTGAAAGAGTATTTAAACTAGTAATTTGAGGAATAGAAAGAATGAATTCACCATATGTCATTTGCTCAATACTATATAGTTTAACATCAACAATCTTTCTTAACATTGCAGATAATTCACTTATAGTAGTTCTTAACATTTTATCATGTAAAGCACTAAAAGCTTTCATCTGCTCAGCTGAGATACGATTTGGTTTTTTAAAGTCATAAATAGCATAACTTTTATCTTTACTTGGACTTCCCCCATCTGAAGGTAAATCTTCTAAGGCACCATCTTCATCTGCAATATCTAATAACGCATCAATTTCGTCTTGACTTAAGAATTCTGCCATATTATCTTACCATCTCTACATCTGCATTAATTGCACCTAAGCTATCAAGCATTTTTATAGTTTCAATTATCTCCATGATATCAAGTTTCATTGTTTTCATTGCTCTGAGTAAGTCAGATACTGTTGGTTGTTCTTTTGTATTTAAAAGCGCATTATCAATATCAATTGCTGGAACTAAATCTCCTGGAATTTTTTCAACTCTCGTATCATCACCAACATCTATTCCAACATTTTTAGCAGGGTCAGCCCACTCTTTATCCGTTAAATTACTTTTTTTAATTCTTATTGTAAAATTCTTTCGTGATATTGTTACTGGATTTATTGTAATATTAGCACCTGCAACAATAATCTCTTTTTTTAAATCAATAACAATCTTATTTTTCATCATTATATCTATTTTTATAGCTTGAATTTCTGATATAAAACGTATTATAGACATTGACTCTGGTTTGCTAATTTCGATAGTTCGAGTATCAAAGGCTACAGCCAATTTTTTACCATACTTATCATTTATTTTTTCTTCAATTGTAGATGCTATTTTTGCATCATGTTTTAACAAACTTAATGTGATAAATTTTTCATCTTTTAAAGAGTAAGCAATTTCATTTTCTACAATTGCACCTTGATAAATTAAACCACTTGTTTTAATATTTTCATTTGCCAAGATTGAACCTTGTGCTAAGGCATATACTTTCCCATCCACACCTTTTAACTGGGTAAGCAGTAATTGCCCTCCATCTATTGATTTAGCATCACCAATAGAAGAAATACTTAGCTTTAATTTATCACCTTGTCTTGCAAAAGGAGGAAGAACAGCTGTTACCATAACCGTTGCAATATTCTTAGATTTAATTGATGAAGCAGGTATTTTTATATATGAATTTCTAAGAAGATTTTGTAATGATTGCATTGTAAATTGACTTTTGTCACCTGTTCCAGCTAATCCTACAACCAAACCATGTCCAATAAGCTGATTTTCTCTTATTCCGACTATATTTGATATATCTTTAATTGTTTGACCATAAACAGTTACCGCAAGAAAAAGAGTCAATAAAAAGTTTTTCAATTTTAACTATCCTATATAATTATTTGTTATCTAAAACATTTTATCTAAACTTTAATAAAATAAAGATATAATTAAGGTAAATAATTTAATATTGAGGTTTCTTGTGAATATATATATTTATGGTAGTACATCCTTTAACAATGAAATACATAAAGTTCTTGATCATGGAAATATAAGATTCAAGATTGAAGATGGTGATGTTATAGATGTTACAACACTTCAATATCTAAAAGAACTCATTATCGAAGATCCTTATCAAATTTTTTTAATAGATGAAAATACAATTATAGAAGATGATTTCATTTCTAAGTACCTTAAATTTTTAATACCAAAAAATGGTATAGAAAAAAGTTTTTTAGATCATTATGGTATTGGAGATATAAGTCAAAGAACATATTCTGATTTACTAATTTATATTGAAAAACGACTAGAAACAGCAATCAAAAAACCTATGGCTGCAGAAATAAATTCTGTTGAAGATATTTTTGAAGCCTTTGAAGATGAAGATAATGCTCAAATAAATAAAAAGGCTGAATAATGGATGAACTATCACAATTAGATGAACTAATAGAATCTGACATATTAGAAGCATTGGGACAAAACATTCCTAAAGATTCAGAAAACGATACGGAAATTAATATAGAAAATTTTGATGAATCGGATAATTTACCTACTATTGAGGAAGAAATAAATATTGAAAACTTCGAAGAAGAATTTGAAGTATCCCCTGAAATTGACGAACAGGAAATAGAACATTCAATAGAGTCTACAAAAGATAATAGTGAAACTATTCAAAAACTAGATGGCAATCTTAATACTGTTGATTTAGCATCTTTACTTAGCCAATTATTAACAAATAAAACAATAGAGATTACTATAAAAATAAAAGATTAAAATGGATTTAATAGCTATATCACAAAGTACTGTATCTATAATTTTACTATTAGGTTTACCCTCATTAATTGTAAGTATGGTAATTGGACTAATCATTAGTATTTTTCAGGCAGTAACACAAATTAGTGATGCTTCACTATCTTTTGTACCTAAAATGATTATTGTATCAGTTTTTATTGTAATTTCTTTACCTTGGATTGGGGATAACATAGAAGGATACACGTTAGGGTTATGGGATATGATAAGGGAATTTGGTAAAACTCAATGATAGATAAACTATATAAATTAAAGCAGCAACAAATTAACCAACAAGTATTACTAAAACAACAATCTCTTTCGAAAATGGATGAGATAGAAATAGAATTACACAATACTAATCATGCTTTTCACACTGCTACATTAGATGTTATGGGTGCGATTTCAGATTTTAGAGTTTTACAAATTCATAAAGATACAATGAAAGAACATATGATTAAATTAAATCAAAAAAAGATAAAATTAAAACAACAAGTAGATTATTATGATAGTATTATATTATTATTAAATAAAGAGAGTGAACAATTTAATTATATCTTACAAGAAAATAAAAAAGCAGAATTAAAAAAAGTACAAAAACTTGAAGAATTAGTTGCTGCTGAATATATGCAAGCTAAATATATTCAAAATAAAAAGGATTCAAATGGTTATTAAAATTTTGCTTTTTACATTTTTATTACTCAATTATGCAAATGCTGTTTCTACAAAAGAAGGTGCATTATATAAAGAAAAACAAGAATTAATAGCTGTAAAAGATGAATTAAACGAATTTTATGAAATTAAAGAGTTAGAATACCAAAAAAACAAATCAATATTAGAAACACTACAAAAAGATATTAAAAGTGCTGAAAAAACTATATTAGAAACAAAAAAATCTAATCAAAAAATTCTCGATGAGATAAATCGTGTTATAACCTCAAAAGCTATGCTAATGTATGACAAAATGAAACTAGGGGTAGTTATTAATGTTTTTAATGAAATGATAAGAAATGGTGAAATTGATGAAGTCTTTGATATAATGATGAGAATGAAAGAGAAACGTGTTATGAAAATACTAAAAAAATTCGATACTAAAACATCAACTATTTTAATGAAAAAAATGAGAATAGATAAAGAAAAAAACAAAATATAGGAGAATAATATGGCTGAAGAAAAAGAAGTAGAAGAGAAAAAAAGTGGTAAAAGTCCAATGATGATGATACTTGTTGGGTTAGTAATTATTTTATTAATAGCAATAGGTGGAATAGGTTATTTTATGTACTCAAAAGGTCTTTTTAGTGATGAACCTGTAAACGCAGCACCTGTTGCTGAGAAGAATGTAGAAGTACAATCAGAAGAGATAGGAGAAACTTTCCAAGCCAAAATAGATAGTCTAGTACTTAATATTACAGATGCAAAAGGTAGAGCAAAATTAATGAAATTATCATTTACTATGAAAGCTAGTGAGCCTACAATAGAAGTCCTAGTTGAAGCAAATAAAGCAGAAATGGTAGATTCAGTAATCAGACAGATTAGTGCAAGAAGTAGTGAAGAACTATTAACTGTTGGTGGAAAAGCGATGCTTAAAGAAGAGATGATCGATGAAGTAAATAATATATTAAATGATGCAGCAGATGGCAATGAAGATATTATGAAAAATATGGTTTTAGATATATTCTTTACCTCGTTTGTAATAAAATAACCAAAATGAGAATAGCATGATAATAGTAATAAAAACAAGAAATAAAAATCAATTATTAATAAAAGCAGTATCTGTGCTTTCTCTTATCGTAATGTTTTCACTTTATTATAACCATATGAGTAATAAATTTGAAACACAAAATAAGAAACTTGTGAATACATTAGATCAAACAATAGTCAAAAAGAAAGTTGACAAATCTATAAACCTAGAAAAAACAATTTATAAAGAATCAGTAATTATAGTAAATCTTTTAGAACAAAGACATATACAATCAATTAAAGTAATTAAAGATAAACTCTATATTATTTGTGATTTTACAACAGATATAGAACCTTTACTTATTAGATATGGGGTAGCGGCTATGATAAAAAATTCAAATAAAAATATTAAAATTGCTATTGACTTAAAAACAATAGTGGAGAACAAATATGATGCATAAACTTCTTATACCAACACTTTTATCAATATTACTTTTTACAGGATGTAGTACAAAACAAGAAATAGATGTAGATACTACACCCAAAATGCAAGTTCCAAAAAAAGTAGAGCAAGCGGTTAAAAGAAAAGGTGCCTTGTATTCTAGAAGAGGTGCTTCATTATTTGCAGACAAAAAAGACTTGCAAGTGGGAGATATCATTCAAATACTTATAGCTGAAACATTAACAAATGATTCAACAAACGAGAGGGATTTAACGAAAACAAATTCAACCTCATTAGGTGGAGGAGTGTTCACTTCCCCAACAACTGCAAGTAGTGGAACACAAAGAAGAGTAAATAAACTTAATAGTGCATTAGGTGTTGGATTCTCTTCAACATCAAGTAATAAATTTAGTGGTTCAGCAGAAACAAAAGTTGATGAAGAATTTACTACAACAATTTCAGCAATTATTGAACAAACATATCAAAATGGAAACTATTTTATAAAAGGTAGTAAAGAGATGTTAATTAATGGTGAAAAACAAAATATTAAAATAAGTGGTGTAATTAGGCCATATGATATTACTCCTGAAAATACAGTTGAATCAAGTCAACTAGCAAATCTTAAGATCTTATATGAAAAAGATGGTGAAGATAATGATGCATTAAAGAAGGGTTGGGGTACCAGATTGATAGAGACTATATCTCCTTTTTAATCTAAATTTAAGAATTGTAAGAGTAATATTAAATAAGTAAATAGAGGAAAAATCATGTTAAATATATTAAATGTAGCTCAAACAGGTTTAAAAACATCACAAATACAAGTAGAAAATGTGATGAATAACCTTGCAAATGAAACAACTGAAGGCTATAAAAAAAGAGTCGTTAATATTTCTGAACTCGAGCAAATTGATGCAAGAATGACCGGTCGAGGTGTTCAAGTAGATGATGTATCCAGAATAACTGATATTTATATGTATCAAAACCTCGTTCGAGAAGAAAGTAAACTTTCTAATCTAAATGAATTGACTGATATGTTAAGTGAAATAGAATCTATTTTTACTGAGACAGATACCTCTGGTATGTCAGCAGATATTAATAGATACTTTAATTCTATAGAAAACCTAAGAACAAGTCCCCAAAATGAAATATATAAAAATGATGTTGAGAACAATGCAAAAGTTATTGTAGCAAATTTACAAACTTTATATTCAAATATCGAACAAAAAGAAGCATCTACAATAGAAAATATTGAAGAAAATATTGGAGAAATAAACAATATTTTAACAGAAATTGGAAATATTAGCCAACAAATAGTGGAAAATAGTGGTACATCCAATGACCTTCTTGATAAAAGGGATAGTTTAGAAAAAGAACTAGCCCAATATATTGATGTAGAGATTTCAAGAGGAAGTAATTATCAGTTAGAAATAGCAGGAGTTACTGCCGTACGTTTTGATACAAATGTACAAGAAATAGTGCTAATAGAAGAATATACACCACAATCAGATGTATATGCAGCGGTTGATTCAGATGGAGATACAATCTTTCCTCGTGAAGATTCTCTTATTCCAACCTCATGGGATGATGCAGCAATACCAGAAGAACAAACAATTGATATCAGTGGTACTGTTGATGCAACAGGTACCGTAAATTTTCTAGGTACTAGTATCACTCCCGGAGGAACATCAGCGACAGATGTAAGAGACGAGATTTTAAATACAACAATTATTGCACCAAACACTACATCTACAAATGAAGATATAATAAATAACTGGAATGATAATAATCCAGATAGAGAAATTGAAAGTATAACAATTGGAACTGGCGATCAAATACTCATAACATATAAAGATTTTGAAGGTGATGTACCAGCTATTGATAATACTGATAGTAGTGGAATTGTATATACAGGAAGTATTGAAACAACCAAAGGTGAAGTAGATAGTTTTACATACACACTCAATAATGAATTCTCGTTTACTGTAACTCATGGTGAAACTATATATGAAGCAGATGGAACTACCATAGCTGATATTAATGAAGATGGTGTAGTGGATGCTTCTGATGTAGTTAATGAGACAAATGCATTACAAGCAATGGTATATAAAATTAATCAAAGTGAAGATGCAAGCAATCTTGTTACTGCTTATCATGGTGCATATGAAATTGCAGATGATGGAACAAAAATTCTTACAAGTGATGATAAACATTCAGAGTATGATGTCCTTAATCCTAAAAGATATTTAGTAATCGAGTCAAGAACAGATGGGGAAAAAGGGTCTTTTGTTGGTGAGTTTCTAATAAATGATAGTAATAGTAAGTCACAAGTTGAAAAAAATGATTACTTAAGTAAAGAGGGAATGGATGATATTCATATTGAAATATTTGAAGAAGAAATTACATTAACTGGTGGAGCTATCAAAGCTATGGTTGATAATGTAAATACTGATTCAGGTAACAATATGTTTAACGAATATAAAGATAAATTAGATCAATTTGCAAAAACATTATCTAATTTAACAGACTCTTATATTGAAAATGCAGATCAATCATATATTTATGGAACTGATAATGTAGAATTAAGTTCAGATGAAGATAAAAAAGTAAGTCTAAATTTATTTACAGGGGCAGATGTTAAATCGTTAACGTTTAATGCTGAATCATTAAATACCATGACGCAGGACAAGTTAGATTATTTAGCAACTATTCAATGGAAAGAAGATATTGACTTTGATGGTACAGGATTAAATAACCAGTCATTTTCTCAATTTTATCAAACGCTACGTGTAAATGTTGCAGATAATAAGGAAAATGTAGACTTTAAAGTAGGTGCTCAATCAGCCGTTACAGAATCTATGCAAAATGCGTATGATAAAATGACGAAAGTTGATAAAGATGAAGAGATGATTCAACTAATAAAATATCAATCGGCATATGAAGCTAATGCAAAAATGATTACAATAGTAGATGAGATGTTGCAAACTCTACTGGGAATGTAATAACAATAAAATTAAAATAAGGAGAAAATTATGGCAGATTATACAAGTCTAGGGGCATTTAATACAGGTGGTGCCTCATCATTAAATGGTGAACTAATTCAAAAACTATATGATGCTGAAACAGTATCTACAGTAGATCCAATTACAGAAAGTTTGGAATTAATAGAAACTGAAACTACACTAATTAGTGATATAGGCACTCTTGTAAATGAATTGATTGATACTGTTGAAGTATTTGATTTATTTTCGTCAGGAGCAAATGCTTTTGAACAAGTTACAGCTACTGCATCAGGAGATTCCGCTTTTTTTGATGCTGCTGATGTATCAGCTCTAAGCAAAGGTACTACATATGTAAGTATCACTCAATTATCACAAAAAGACTCTTATCAAAGTGAAAAATTTGATTCCGCAGAAGATTTAGTATCCGGAGGACAACTTTCAACATCACAAATAACGATAGACGTAGATGGTACTGGAGGGAGCGATCCATTAGTATTTAAAACAGAAGGACAAACATATCAAGAAATTGTTGATAGTATTAATGCAACTGGAATTATCGATGCAAGTATACAACAGGTATCAGATAGTGAATATAGATTAGTTGTAAAAAGTCAAGAAGAAGGTAGTGCAAATGCATTAACTATTTCACAAACTGATGTTGATTTAGGCTTTGATACGGAAAACGTACAAGTAAACTCTACAGATATTAACTCGTCTGCTACAACAGTTGCAGGAGATTTAGTAATGAATGGAGTAACATTTAATCAAGATGGAACTGAAACATATAGTGATTTAGTAACAAAAATAAATGACCATACTGATTTTTCTGCTACATTAAATAGTGATAATCAAATAGAGATCACTAGAACTGATGGATCACAAGTAGATGTAACTACAGATGATTTTTCACTTGGATTTACAGGTGAAAATCTAAATCATATTTTAAAAGCACAAAACTTAAATGCAACTGTTGATGGTGTTGCATATGATGTATCTTCAAATAGTATTACAATAGATGGGAATTTAAAAATAACTGCATCTGCAATTGGAGACTCATCTGTTTCCATTCAAAGTGATGATAGTTCAATTGTACCAGCTGTTGAAGAATTTGCTGCTAAATACAATGAATTACTACTAAAGATTACAGAAGAAATATATTCAACTGAGCAAAGTGCACAAGACATTTCATCATTAAAAACAATTCTTAGTGATGTTAAAAGTATGATGTTTGATAACTATGGTGTAAACGATGATAATTTATTAAATTATGGATTTGGTTTTGACAGTGAAACTGGGGCACTAGAGATAGATACCGTAGCTTTAGGAGCAGCAATCACAGATGACCCAGATAAAGTAAAAGCATTATTTATCGGTGTTGCTGAAGATAAAGGTTTCGGTACAATGTTAAAAGAACATTTAGATGACTTAAATTCTTATAATGGTTTATTTTCAACATATGAAGATAGTATAGCAGATAGAAAAACTAAACTTGAAGAAGAGAAAGAACAGGCAATCGAAGATATAGATACAAAATATGATATTATGGCTGCGCAATTTGCAGCTTATGCAAGTGTAATTACAACACTAGAATCATCTTTCGCCTCATTAGGATATACTATTGCGGAAAGTTCATCCTAGTTAGTATATACTTAATAGCCTTTAAGTATATATATATTATAATCTTCGAATAATTATTATTGGAGATTTTAATGGGTTTAGAAATATACAACCAACAAGCAGCGACAACAGAAGATCCATATATGCTAATACTAAAGCTATATGAGGGACTTTTAAAATACTTATCATTTGTTGAAAATGCAATAGAATCAGGAAATGTAGAAGAAAAATTTGAATATATTAATAGATCAATAGCAATTTTTGATGAGTTGCGTAATATATTAGATTTTGATGGGGGAGATGTAGCTTACTATTTAGATGGGTTGTATCTATATCAAATAGAAATATTATTTAGTGCAGGGGTTGATGGTAATCTTAATGCAATAAAACAAGTTAAAAAAGTAGTTACAGGACTGATTGAAGCATGGAAAGAAGAAACTGGTCTCTAGAGGCATTAGCAAAGTTACGTTATTTAGATAGTTTGGATTCAGAACAAAAAGCTGAGGCGTTAAAGAACTGGGTAGAATTCTACTTAACAAATAATAAAATTGAAGATTTTGATTTAGAACTTAAGGATCTAAATATATTATCTGAGTTATTTTATAAAAATATTATTTTTCTAAAAAATCATAAAGAAAATATGCGAGAACAAATTAACAATCATAAAAAAATAAGAGAATTTTTAAAATAAATTCTCTTTTTTTATTCAATAATTAAGACCTACTGCATCTCTAATAACTTTCAATTTTTCTCTAGCAACTGTACTCGCTTTTATTGCACCTTGAGACAAAATTTCTTTTACTTCATCTGGGTTATTCATAAAGTGTTCTCTTCTTTCTATATATGGAGCAAAATGATCATTAATTTTATCCATAAGTGCAATTTTAAAATGTCCATACCCCTCACCTGGAGTTGCATATCTATTTTGCATAACTATTAGTTCTTCCTCATTCATAAATAACTCACAAAGCTTGTATACATTACATGTTGCATACTCTTTAGCTTCATCTAATTCTCTAGAATCAGTTACTATTTTCATAACTTGTTTTTTAAGAGCTTTTTTTGTTCCAAACATATCAATAGTATTACTATAAGATTTAGACATCTTTGCACCATCTGTTCCAGGTACTGTGGCAAGGTTATCATCTACTTTTGACAAAGGCATTGTTAATATATCACCATAAGTATTATTAAAAGTATTTGCAATATCTCTTGCCATTTCAACATGTTGTATTTGATCTTTTCCAACAGGCACAATATTTGAATCAAATAGTAAAATATCAGCTGCCATTAAAACAGGATATGATAATAAACCATGATTTGAAGCAATACCTCGTGCTGTTTTATCTTTATAACTGTGTGCCCGTTCAAGTAACCCCATTGGAGTATGATTTGATAATATCCAGTAAAGTTCTAAAACTTCAGGGACATCACTTTGTACCCAAAATGTAGATTTTTCAGGGTCCATACCTAAACTTAAAAAATTTACGGCAGCTTCAAATATATTTTTTTGTAAAAAACCTTTATCTTTTACTGATGTAAGAGCATGATAAGATGCTATAAAAGCAAATAATTCACCATCATCTTGCGACTCAATCATTTTTTTTATCATCCCAAAGTAATTACCTATATGTATAGTTCCACTTGGTTGAATTCCACTTAATATTCTCAAAAATCAATCCTTAGTATATTTTCGATATAATAGCAAAATTTTATGGAGTATTAGATGAAACAATTAATTAGATATATATTTCTTGGTGCATTGGCACTTATACCGTTATTAGTTGTTGTTCAACTAATTTTTTGGATCAATTCCTTAAGTAAAGAACTTTTCGCTTTTGTATCTTCGTATACAAACAGTCCACTTTATACAGTAGGATTATTTGTATTAGTAATTATAATTTTAGCTTTAGTTGGATCATCGATAGAACGTGCAGGTAAATCTTACTTAGTTTCTATTATTGATAGACTATTAGAAAAAGTACCTGCTATTGGAACTATTTATTCAATAATTAAAAAAATAACTGAGTTATTTAAACCAAATAGCAAAGATGAGAAAAAAGAAGTTGTACTTGTAGAGTATCCTAAAGCTGATTTGTGGGTACCTGCTTATGTATTAAGTAAACATGCAAGTGTATTAGTTTTATTTGTTCCAACAAGCCCAAATCCAACAAGTGGATATACAGTAATTGTAGATAAAACTAAAATTAAAGAGACTACATTAACAGTTGCAGAAGCTAGCCAATTCATTGTAAGTATGGGTTCTGATTTTGTCAAAAAAGAAGAGATAAGTCAAATAATAGAAAAAACATTAAAATAGGAAAATAGATGATAGATATAAAACTTTTACAAAAAGATTTTGAAGCAATGAGTGTTGGTTTACAAAAAAAAGGTGTAACGGAGGAAACTTTAGCAAGTTTAAAAACACAAGTTGAAGATGCAAAAGAGAAAAGAAAAGAGATGGAATCATCTCAAGCAGAACAAAAAGTGCTATCTCAACAATTTGGTTCTTATAAAAAAGAAGGCAAAGATGTTGCCCCATTACAGGAACAAATTGGTGCATTAAAAGCAAAAAAACAAGAACTTGAGGATGCAGTAAGAGAGATAGAAACTGCTATGCAAAACATCGCTATGGGTATTCCAAATCTTCCAGATGATTGTGTACCAATTGGATCAGATGAAAATGAAAATGTAGTATTATCAACAATTGGGAAAAAACCAACCTTTTCTTTTGAGCCAAAAGAGCACTGGGATCTTGGTGAAAACAATGGAATGATTGATTTTACAAGAGGTGTTAAGCTTGCAAAATCAAGATTTGCAGCACTAAAAGGTATTGGTGCACGACTTGAAAGAGCACTAATCAATTACTTTTTAGATTTTAACCGTGAACGTGGTTTTGAAGAATGGTATGTACCATTTATGGCAAATACAAATGCTCTTGAAGGAACAGGTCAATTACCAAAATTTGGTGATGACTTATTTAAAATTGAAGGTGAAGATTTATATCTTATTCCAACAGCAGAAGTTTGTCTTACAAATCTTTATAATGATGAAATCATTGAAAAAGATGAATTACCAATGTTACTTACATCATATACTCCATGTTTTAGAAAAGAAGCGGGAAGTGCTGGTAGAGATACAAGAGGGATGATAAGACAACATCAGTTTGATAAAGTAGAGATGGTTGCGATTACAACTCCTGAGCAATCGCAGGAAATATTTGAAAAAATGGTTAACTGTGCAAGTGATTTACTGACATCATTAGGTTTACCTCATCAAAGAGTTCAGTTGTGTACTGGTGACCTTGGATTTAGTGCATCTACAACTATTGATTTAGAAGTATGGTTACCAGGTCAAAACTTATATAGAGAAATTTCTTCTATTTCAAATACTAGAGAGTTCCAAGCAAGACGAGCTAAAATAAGATATAAAGATGGTAAGAAAAATGTTCTTTGTCATACTTTAAATGGTTCAAGTTTAGCTGTTGGAAGAACTTTAGTAGCTGTTATGGAAAATTATCAAAACGAAGATGGAACTATCACTATTCCAGATGTACTTAAAAAGTATCTATAAACATTTATGAAAATAGATGAGTTCATATCTCTAATACAAAATGAAGAGTTCGTAGAAGCTCATGAAGTATTAGAGCATGACTGGAAAGAGTTAAAAAAAGCAGGAGAAAAGGATAAAGCAAAATTTATCCAAGGTCTTATAAATGGAACTACTGCTATTGCTCTTTTTCATAAAGGAAGAGAATCTGCTTTCTTAAAAGTATGGTCAACTTTTCAAAAATATAAACCTCTTATAGATACTATTGAACTTGGTGAAAAAGAGAAATATATAGAAGCTATAAATATTCTAGAAATAGAATATAAAAAGACACGAATAGATAAATAATTAATAGTTATCTACCTCTAAAATTACGTTTTTTTATTATTTAATTATTTATGGACAACTCCCTTCTTTTTTATTCAGAGCAATAAAATTTATAATATGTTAATTATTACCTTTATATACTATAACTGAACCAATATTTAATAAAATATTTGTATAATAGATTTATGAATTACATCTCAAAGCTTATCATTATTTTAATTATTTTTATTCAATCGTTAACGGCAGGAACAGAACGTAAAACTGTTACTTTACAATTATCATGGTTTGACCAATTTCAATTTGCTGGTTATTATATTGCAAAAGAAAAAGGATTCTATAAAGATGCTGGTCTTGAGGTAAATATAAAACCATTTGAGTTTGGAATAGATATTTCAAATGAAGTAAGTAATGGTACATATGATTTTGCAGTAGGAAGAGAAACTTTGATTTTAGAAAGAAGTAACAGTAAAAAAATTGTTGCACTTTATTCTTTGTTTCAAGCTAGCCCACTAATTTTAATATCATCAAAAGAATCAGGAATTGATAGTATTTCTGATTTCAATAACAAACGAATCATGACAACTATTGATGATGCAAGTGAAGTATCTATAAAATCAATGGTCATCTCTCAAAAAGTCAAGATAGAAAATCTAAATTTTATACAGCATACTCATAATATCGATGATCTTATACTGAACAAAACTGATATTATTTCAGCATATTCATCTAAAGCACCATATCATTTAGAAAAGAGAGGAATACCATATAACACCTTTGCACCTAAAGATTATGGTTTTGATATGTATAGTGACTTATTATATACAAATGAATCAAATATAGCTAACAATTTAAATAAGGTATTAAAATTTAAAGAAGCATCTTTAAAAGGATGGGAATATGCATATTCCAATATGGAAGAAACTGTTGATTTAATACTAACAAAATACAATACACAAAAATTAACTAAAAATGAATTACTTTTTGAAGCTAAAATATTAAAAGAACTATCTTATTATCAAACAGGAAATTTAGGAAATATCGATTTAAATAAACTTCAAAGAATATATGACTTGTATAATGTTATGGGTTTGGTAAATAATAAAGTACAGATTAAAGATTTTGTATTAGTAGAAAATAATTTTGTATCATTTTTAAAAAATGTATTCAACAATCTATCTAAATATATTGAACTTCCATATATTTATTTCTTCATAGTATTATTTTTATTTTTAATTTTTTTA
>PJEL010000768.1_pt1 | contig 36297 bp, 28 predicted proteins | sample 1853271 | NCBI WGS metagenome assembly PJEL01 (sample SAMN08108733, study PRJNA415343) | Invertebrate metagenome, whole genome shotgun sequencing project. | host: Globobulimina | place: Sweden: Gullmar Fjord | collected 2015-08
GAAAACTCAAGTACCTTATTTTCAATACTTGAAAAGCCATGAACTGTCGCTGGCATGTTACATGCTGAGATAGCTTGAGGAAAACTAGGGGATTTACTGGTATTAGTAACCACTTCACCTTGGCATAACCAGTAAGATTCAAGCTGTTTTTGTTTATTAACAAAAATATATGGGCCGTCATTTACCGGCGGTAATGCTGCAACCTTTGCTTTATCTTCAGCGGCATTATTTGAAAAGGGCAAAGCAAAGGTTGAAGCACTCATTGATAAGACTAAAAGGGAGAGAAAGATTAGACGTAGGGAAAAAAACAAATGAGAGAACATGAAAACTCCAGAGGATAAAAACAAAGATAATATATAGGATAAAAGTACGAAATAAAATTTTTTATCAATAAAGGAAAACCACTTCCGTGTGAGGGTTTAAAAATGGAGGTAAGCAATGCTTACCTCCATAATAATTAACTTATAAAGTTAAGTTTAAAAGCTAATTTCAGCACCTGCATAGATGAAACGGCCTTTACCGCCACCGTAGTTACTATCAAAGTTACCTTTACCACCTAAGATAAATGGACCGTTATTATCAAAGATATTATTCACGCCGCCGAATAAGCGTAAATCGCCCTCAGCTGCAACATCCATAGTGTAAGAGACTGAAACATCATTCCTAACATATGAAGGTAGTTCTAACTGGTAAGGTTTTTCTGGGTTGTCAACACAAGCACTTGCGTCAGCAGCACAGTTAGCTTCGTACTCAGCAAAAATACCGCCTTCTCCATAGAAATCATCATAACGAGAAACGCTTGAGTTTACGCCACTTTTATACTTCATGCTCCAACGTACACGCCAGCCATCTTTATACCAAGTTGCTGATGCAGAAGCTTTATCTTCAAAAATACCTGCAGATAATGAACCAACATAATCAGTAGAGTATTGACCATCTGGTGAAGTCTTAGTTTCTTCATGTGTTAAAACATGTGTCCAGTCTAACTTAAGTTTCACACGACCATAGTCATTGAAATCTAAGCTATAAGCAGCTGCGATATCAACACCACTAGTACGGATTTCATCTTGGTTATATAGACGTTGCATTACACCTGTAATTTGACCATCTGGGTCACGACTTACGTCATTACAAAAAGAGTTGTCAGCACCATACTCTAACGATGAGTCATAACAAAATTCAAGGATATCTTCATTGCCAAATGAGGTAATGGCATCTTCAATAGAGATATCATAGTAATCAACGGCTAACCTAAAGTCTTCTAAAAATGCTGGCGCCATAGTAAGACCTAAAGTAATGGTTTCAGCCGTTTCTTCAAATAAGTCAGGGTTACCAACATTTGGTGAGTAACCGTTGTTATCATCTTCAAAGACTCCTTCGGCATTAATGGTCGACATTACACCAGCGTCTTTACGACAGTTATCATCAGCTCTACCTGCAGATGTGGCCGTTACGTCATGACAGATGTCATCAAATGAATCATAATCACCACGTGGTGGTGACATAGCTTCAGTAATAGTTGGTGCACGCTGTGCAGTTGCCCAGTTAGCGCGGAAGGCATAACCTTCTACAGCTTCCCATACTAAACCAACTTTATAACTTGTCACCAAATCAACATTATCCAGATCGTATTGACCAACACGTGCAGATACTTCAGCAGTTAAGCTTTTCGCCGCTGTTACATCGCTTAATAATGGGAAAGCTGCTTCACCAAAAACTTCTGCAACACTGATGTCACCATCAAAATCAGGAACATAGTTAAAGGTAACGCCGCCTTGAGGAACGTTAGTTCTCACTGATTGTGAGTCTTTACGGTATTCAAAGCCAAACACTGAGGCAACTGGTCCAGCTGGCATTTCAAATAAATCACCTGCGATATAACCAAGCACGTTCACTTGTTCAATATCAGTATTGATTTCTGGGTTTGCGCGAACATAATTAGCCGCTTCAGGAGAGATAGAGCCTTCACCAAACATATTTAACGGTACACAACCTGCTGCCACAGCATCAGCGTCAGCACATTGGTAACCACCATTACCATCACTAACTACATCTAACGCATTACGTACATTAGCCACATAAAGTTCATTAGAGCGTACTTGCTCCTGTTTGAATTTACCGTAACCAGCTGATAAATCCCAATCCCAATCGCCATCAAACATAGTACCTTGAAGACCAGCCCAAGTACGAATAGTTGTACGAGTATTATCATTTACTATGTTGCCAACTTCAGCAAAGTTACGATCCCACTTTACGCCTTTAGAGCTCGCTTGGTCAGCAATTTCAGGATGCATATATGGGTTATTTGCAGGAATTCTTCCGATACAATCTTCACCGAACTCCCCAGTATCAAGATCGCGAGTTACAATTTTATCACACTCATCTTCACTTTCTGGTGCTTTATTATTGATTGAACGGTTATAACTGTATTGTAATTGACCGTAAAACATTAAATCATCAGTTAAGTCATAATCGACTTTGAATGCCGCTGAAGCTTTTTCATCTGGTACTTTAAGCATTACGAATTGATTGGTATTGATGCCGTCACGTTCTTCTTTCCATGTATTACCTTGATAACCATCACTGTTATACCAGTAACCTGCATTATCTTTAGTGCTACTTGACTCGTCAAAAACACCACCTGGGATTGAGTCACTACGGCTGCGCCAATCTGCTTGCGTAATATCACGCATACATTGGTCACCATCTTCAGTTTGCATAAGGTTACACATTAAATCTTCATCATAGTCCCATGAATCTTCTTGTTGAGCACGGTCTCTATCATAAAAAGTTAAACCCCAATCTTTATCATAAGAGGTACTGAAAAACATATAACCACGGTCATCATCAAATGCAGAACCAAAATCTAAATCAAGACCAAGCTCTTTGGCGCCACCTTCAGTGCTTTCACCGCCACGTACTTTGAAATTAAAGCCTTCTTTATCTTGTTGGGTAATAATGTTAACTACACCGGCAATAGCGTCAGAGCCGTAAGCTGCTGAGGCACCACCCGTGATAACTTCAACTCTATCAACCATACCTGAAGGAATAGTTGATAAACTTACGTAGTTACCTGAATAACTATTTGAAACAACACGACGGCCATCAACTAAAGTTAAAGTACGGTTTGTGCCTAAGCTACGTAAATCAACTGTTGAAAGACCAGTGCCTGATACACTTGATTGTGAGTTAGAATTACTGAAGCCTTCTGCTAATTGTGGTAATTCATCAATCAGAATGTCTGCTAATGAACCAACACCGGCATCTTGAATAGCATCTCTATCCATTGTTGCCAATGGTGTCGCAACACTAAAACTATCGCGACGTAAGCGAGAGCCTGTTACGGTGATTTTTTCATCAGCTTCAGATTTTTTTACTTCTTCAGCTGGTGCTGTTTGCACAACCGGTTTAGCAACTTCGGCATCGGCAGCAAATGTAGCTGGTGCAAAGGCTAACGCTGAACCGGCAATCGCAGTATACATTGCAGCTTGAATTGCGATGGTGATTGGACTTTTATTCATCATTCATCTCTCTTAATGTTTTTGTTTATGTTTATGTTTCGTTATATATATTTTTTAATATTATTTTTATATTTTGGCTTACCACGAAAGCAGGCAACTTGACTGCCTTAGCGGTAAAAGAGAATCTTACAAACTTGTCATGACAGATCAGATCATAAGTAAAACTCACAAAAGCAAACATCACAGTTCAGGTAACTTTCTGTTAATGAAACGTAGAGTAAATTAGCTTTTCTCTGTTTTAAGAAACTCAGACTACTTATGCAATCTATGGAAAATCATTTGTACATCGATTTAATATCTATTCCGTCAACAACGACATTTAACACCTAAGAAACATATAGTTAAAAAAAAACAATTAATAACATTTTGACAGCTATGTAAAAGCTATTTGGACAAAATAACGAAATTTTGATAAAAAAGTTACTTCGCTTTGATAATTTTGTTAGCATGAATTTAGCCAAAGGAAAGGTTAAAGAAGATACGAAAAATCACTGATTACAACCATACCCCTATAAAATAAACCAAACCAAACTGAGCAAAAAAACAGTTCCTAAACATGCGCAATAAGTCATTTAAAATAAGTCACTACCAAGTAACTCCTTCCGAATTTTGTATTCAAACTACAGATGGAGAGAAGCAGTCATTACAACCAAAATTTATCGAAGTGTTGGTTTACTTAGCAGAAAATCATGGCCGCGTTGTACCACGAGATGAGCTAATTAATCACATTTGGGGACAAGACAGTTTCGTCGGCGAAAAAAGTTTAACCAATGCTATTTGGCATTTACGGAAAAAACTAACCTGTGGTGAGGGTGAAGAAGAGTTAATTAAAACCATAAGAAAAGCGGGTTATCAATTAATACCGGAGCCGGAATGGAAAATTACGGACTCTCCTTCAGCAACTACTGGCTCTCAGCCAGAATTGCTTGAAAGCTCAATAAATTACTCTGTAGATAACTCGATTGAAAACTCACATGAATCTTCCGTATACAGTGAGCAAGTTAAAGTAGAACTAAAGCCTGATGCAGCTACTGCTGACAATGATATGCCTAAGGGCAAAACGAAGAATTTAACAAGCACCTATATATTACTCGCTTTAATAGTAAGCTTATTAGGCTTGCTTTTTATTCAAAAAATGCCAAATGATGAAAGCACAGAGATTACCGCGATAACAAAACATCCTGGTAGTGAACTATTCCCTGCAGCTTCTCCTGATGGACGTTATGTGGTTTATAGCCAAGTACTATCAAATCAACCAACCAACCTGTATATGAAAGATACTCATCAACCACAACTTGCACCAAAGCAACTTACTTTTGATACCGCAAGTGAAGGGCATAGTGTTTGGAGTAATGATGGCCAATATTTATACTTTTCTCGAAAAAATAAAGCTAACAGGCGTTGCAACTACATTCAGTTAAAAGTATCAAGTTTACAAGAAAAACAGCTTGCTAGCTGCCCTATGCAGGGAGGCTATTATTACCTTGATATATCCCCAGACGGTAAAACACTTGCCGTCTACAACAAGGGAATATCAGCGAAAAGAACTGGTATTTATTTTATTAACTTAGCCTCTGAAAATTTTGAAATGACACGCTTTTCTTGTGACCGAGATTGTTCCTATAAAGATAGGGATATGGCCTTTTCTCCTGATGGAAAATACCTAGCTGTTGCCCGAAGGGTAAATCGTTTAAGCGAGAATATTTACCTTATAAACTTGGCCAACAAAGAAACAGAGCAACTGACCTTTGATGGCGAAGACATTGTTGGAATGTCTTGGTTTGGCGATAGCCAGAGGCTAGTTTTCGCCACGCAACACGCCGATACCCGCTTTGGTTTTGTAATTGATATTAAAACTAAAATAAGCAAAGCGTTAACGCTAACGGGCTTCAGTTACCCAAGTATTGCCAAGCAATCACAACAACTCTACTTTCAAGAGCGCCAAGAAAAATCATCATTAGCTAGTTTGCAGCTAAATGATGCTATTGCTAGTAGTCCTTTCCCGGTTTTACAGTCAAGCTTTACCTACGAGTCACCTGACTACAGTCCGATTAATGACTTATTAGTATTTTCTTCGAATGAATCTGGTTTTGATGAGCTATGGTCGGCAAAAGTTGATGGTAGCGATCGCAAACAGCTAACCAATTTGAAACAAAATATCCGTTATCCTAAATGGTCTCATGATGGGGAAAAAGTGGCTTTTTTATCGCCATTACCTGAAGGTGAAGGTGTTGGTATTTATATTTATTCACTTAAAGATAATAGAGTTTCGTTACTGAAGAGCCCATTTGTTCAGCATCACCGTCCTAATTGGTCATTTGATGATAGTGCGATAATTTCAGCTATTTATGGTGAAAGCCATACGGATATATATAGTATCAAAATCATTGATGCTAGCACTAAACGCCTTACTTTTGATGGCGGGCGTTATGGCATAATGAAAACAGCGGATACTTTACTTTATACCAAACTTAAGAAAGGCCTTTGGAGTAAAGATATCAATAATGAGCAAGTGGGAAATACGGTAATAGCAGGCGATAAATTCAATACTTTATATGCCTGGGCATTCGATAAAGGCCACGTTTTTTATCAAAAAACATTTGATGACCATCACCAATTAGTCGCATTTGATATAGCAAATAAACTACAAAAACCGCTGGTTAGGTTGCCGCTGAGCTCGATATCTACAAGTGATAGTATTACCTATGTAGCCTCTAAAGATCGTTTAATCTATACCCGTAGTAGCTATCCACAGGCAAATATAAAAATGCTGGCAAGCGAAGACTTATTATAAGAAAAGGGTCTTAGCCCCTAAAAGCAAAAGGTCAGTCCTGCAAAATTTGCGGGACTGACCTTTAATAGCAAACAGGTGAGTTAACTTTCTTTTAAAAATTAACTGGTTTCTGTTGCTTCTTCTGCTGAATCATCATTCATTTTTGATGACTCCACCTCAATTTTTGAAACACGTTGTAAGCCACGTGGTAGTTTATTACCACGACGACCACGTTCACCCTTATAATGCTCTATATCAGCAGTTTTCAGGGTAAGTTTACGTTTACCTGCATGTAAGGTTATAGCTGCATCTTCTGGGATAACACAAAGAATACTGACAAACTCTTCACGTGTTTTAGCTCGTGCAGAAGGAATGTTAATGATCTTATTACCTTTACCTTTGCTCAGCACAGGTAAGTTCTTCACTGGGAAGACTAACATGCGCCCTTCACTGGTAATGGTTAGGCAGTAATCATTGTCAATATTCGTTATTAACTGTGGCGCCATGACTTTAGCCGCCTCAGGTAAGCTTATTAATGCCTTACCATTTTTATTACGGCTGACCATATCGCCAAAGCTACTAACAAAGCCATAACCTGCATCACTGACTAATAAGTACTTAGCCTCATCATCAGACATTAGGCTGTGAACAAATGTTTTGCCTGTTGCCAGATTAAAACGGCCCGTTAGGGGCTCTCCTTGAGAGCGAGCTGTCGGCAAGGTATGTGCATCCGTTGTAAAGGCTCGACCATCAGAGCCAATAAATACAACAGGACGATTACTTCGCCCTTTTGATGAACATAAGTAATTATCACCGGCTTTGTAACTTAAACTGGTTGGGTCGATATCATGACCCTTAGCACAGCGAGCCCACCCCTTATCAGAGATAACAACCGTAACAGCTTCACTTGGTACTAAATCTTTTTCTGTTAAGGCTTTTGACTCACTACGCTCAACTAATTTAGAGCGGCGATCATCACCATATTGCTCAGCAGCAGCAAGGATCTCTTTTTTCATTAACGTGCTCATGCGCGCTTTTGAATTAAGGATCTTCTCTAAATATTCTTGTTCAATACGTAACTCGTCTTGCTCTGCGCGAATCTTAAATTCTTCAAGCTTGGCAAGTTGGCGTAACTTAATTTCTAAAATTGAATGGGCTTGTGTCTCAGATAAAGCAAAGCGAGACATTAACTCGGCTTTAGGATCATCATAGCCACGGATAATTTCAATCACTTCATCGATATTAAGATAAGCAACCAATAAACCATCAAGAATATGTAAACGTGCTAGCACTTTATCTAAACGATGTTGCAAGCGACGACGCACAGTTTCGCGGCGAAACTCTAACCATTCAGCGAGGATAACCTGTAGGTTTTTAACCGCCGGGCGATTATCTAGCCCTATCATGTTGATATTAACGCGATAGCTTTTTTCTAAATCTGTACTGGCAAATAAATGCTGCATTAACTGTTCAACATCAACCCGATTTGAGCGTGGCACAACAACTAATCTCACCGGGTTTTCGTGATCAGATTCATCACGAAGGTCGACTACCATAGGTAATTTTTTAGCTGTCATTTGACCAGCTATTTGCTCTAAAATTTTACCGCCTGAAGCTTGATGTGGAAGCGCAGTAATAACAATATCACCTTGCTCAACATCATAAACTGCGCGCATTTTAATACTGCCACGCCCTGTTTGATAGATTTTCTCTATGTCTGCCTTAGGTGTGATTATTTCCGCATCGGTAGGGTAATCTGGCCCTTTAACAAACTCGAGTAAGTCGCTTACTTCAGCTTTTGGGTTTTCAATTAAATGTACACAGGCATCAGCAACTTCTCTGACGTTATGCGGGGGAATATCGGTTGCCATACCAACAGCAATACCGGTAATACCATTAAGTAGGATATGTGGTAACCGTGCAGGTAAAGTCTTTGGCTCATTCAATGTACCATCAAAGTTAGGCTGCCAATCAACGGTGCCTTGACCTAATTCAGACAATAACACTTCACTAAATCGTGATAACCGTGACTCGGTATAACGCATTGCAGCAAAAGATTTAGGATCATCTGGTGCGCCCCAGTTACCTTGACCGTCCACTAGGGGGTATCGATATGAAAAAGGTTGTGCCATCAATACCATGGCTTCATAACATGCGCTATCGCCGTGTGGATGAAATTTACCTAATACATCACCAACGGTACGAGCTGATTTTTTATATTTAGCTGCCGCAGATAAACCCAGCTCTGACATTGCATAAACTATGCGCCTTTGCACGGGCTTCAAACCATCACCAATATGTGGCAAGGCGCGATCCATAATGACGTACATGGAGTAGTTTAAATAAGCTTCTTCAGTAAATCGTCTTAAGGGAACTTGTTCAACTCCATCGAGACTATATTCGAGCGCATCTGACATGAAATGATTTTCCTAGTCTAACAAATCTAATTATTTTTATTATTAAAGGTGCTTTTGGCTAAGGGTAGCCGACGTTAACCTTATGATAACCGCTATAGCTTATCTGATTATGACCCTAGACAAAATAGCTAAGATTACAAAACAGCTAAATACCACGCCTTTCTTGTGCCATGGCAATATTCTGGTAACAAAATATCTAATTACCACGCCTTTCTTGTTCTGCGGTAATATACTGGTAACAAAACAGCTAATTACCGCGCCTTTCTTGTGCCATGGCAATATTCTGGTAACAATATATCTAATTACCACGCCTTTTTTGTGCTGCGGCAATATACTGGTAACAAAACAACTAATTACCGCGCCTTTCTTGTGCCATGGCAATATTCTGGTAACAAACAACCGTATTCCGGCCTTGTTCTTTCGCTTCATACATTGCCAAATCAGCACCATGTAGCAGGTCATCAAAACTCATTTCACGGTTTTCCATAGTTGCTACACCTATGCTTGCCGTTACCTTTCCTTGCACTATAAGTGCTGTAAAGTCATGTTGAGCTAACTTTTCATTAATACGAATGGCGATTGCCTTGGCCTTATTATTATCAGCAAAAGGTAATAATGCGACAAATTCTTCACCGCCAAGACGGGAGAATACATCACGAGAACGCATAGTCTCCTTCACTAACTCTGCAACTTTAATTAATATACTATCACCCACTTGATGGCCGAAGTTGTCATTAATCTTCTTGAAATGGTCGAGATCTAATACTAATAAGGATAACTCTGTCGGTTGCTCTGCAAAACTCGCTACCATTCGCTCTCCGTGTTCAAATAAAGCACTTCTATTTACAAGTCCTGTTAATTCATCGGTTCTAGTGAGTCGGATAAGTCTATTACGTATCCGGAGCTGCCTGAAAAAAAGTAAAACAAATACAACCGCTGCGCTGGTAATCAGAGTAAAATTATATCGCTGCGTTATTTTTTGTTGCTGAACCTCTTCCACACTGCGAATTTTTAGCTTGTTTTGACTTTGCAATAAAGCATTGTTGGCTTTCTTATCTACAATTTCAAAGGACTTTTCTAAGGAAGAGATCATATCTAAGCGCTTATTATTCCGATAGATATAGTATTTATTTAGATAGGATTTTTTCTCAAGGTAAGCTAAATCAAATTTACCGCGTTTAGCATAATGCTCCGCTAAGATAACATGTAATTGTAAGAATTCGGGTCGACTAAGTTGTTGCTCAGAAATTTGTTCAGATAACTCTCCCGCAGCCTCTAAAAGCGCGATGACTGCATCGCTAATTTCATCGCTGCCTACGAGTTTATCCGTTGAACTTTCTTTGATTAACGCTTGAATTACCAATGATAGGTATTGCTCCGCGGCATTAAGTGGCTTATTAGTTGAAGTGATTTTAGATAGCTGTTTTTCAATTTCAGCTCGTTCAATGCTTGTTTGCTTCAATAGAGTAAGCAAGTCCATTAAACCTTGTTTAATAGGCAGTATGTTTACTGGAGGAACGTGCAACAGTTTACTTTTATCAAGCTCACTATTTTCTGATTTCACAATAGCAATGGACTCTTCAGCCAAACAAACAGAAATAGATAACAGCTGTATTAGCACTATTTTCAAAAAGTGTTTTTGAATAAACATCATTGACCAAACACCTTATTTCTTCCTGCGGCTTTAGCTTGATAGAGTTGTTTATCAGCGCGCTTTATTAAATCAGTTAAGTCACTATCATTTTTGAAGCTAGCTACACCAATGCTGACACTGACTTTTTCAAGATGACTATACGGCCATGAGGCATTGTTAACACATGAACGAATACGTTCAGCAATCTCCATTGCCGATTCTAAAGTGGTTTTAGGCAAACAAACCATAAACTCTTCACCGTCTAAACGACCAAACAAGTCACTTTTTCTCATTATATCGCTGCCAAGGGAAGCGACCTCAGCCAGTACGTTATCACCTGAGCTATGGCCTAAACGATCATTTATCTCTTTGAAGTGATCAATATTTATCATCAAAATACTCAAGCTAGTGCCTTTCTTTTTTGACTGCATAAATGATTTTTTAGATTTTTTTATTAAACTTCGTCTATTTGCGACTCCGGTAAGTGTATCAATACTCGATGCAACGATTAGTTGATGTTGGCTTTGGATTAATTTAATTAAAACCCAAGCAAAAGCAAGCGTAATCAAGCCACTAATCACTAAGTAAACTCTCTGCTCTTCATGTTCTAATTTTACTTTGTCCAAACTTGCTGCATAAAGTTCTTCTTGATTGTGTAATAATTCGCTTTCTTTATCTGCTTGCTCTGCTTCAAGCCTGAGGCGCACTTGTGTAATAGAGCGTCTATCTTCGTTTTCATAATGTTTATCGGTTAATTCAATCACTCTAGATTGAGTTTCATAGGCGCGTTGATAATGTCCTTGTTTGTTATAAACTGCAGCCCTAAGTTCTACTAAATAAATTGAATTTTCTTTTCTCATCAGCGAGCCTTCCTGATGTTTTATCAATAATCCTTCTACTTGAGCAATACTTGTTAATACGTCCTCAAAGCGTTCTAATTGATATAATATAGTTGCTTCATCAACGTAGTATTGTAATTTATAATCAAGTTTTTCGGTGAGAAGCATGTGCTGCTTAGCCATCAGTAAGTATTCATATGCCGCATCAGGGTTACTATCTTCTTTACTTATATGCGCCCAAGCCATTCCTGAATAAACACTATACATACTGTCACTTGGTGTATCTTTATTCGACTCTGAGATAATGGTTTTAAAAGTCTTAATCGCTTTTTTGAAATCGTTATTGTAAGTGTGCGTAATGGCAATATTATTTAAACTATTATGAGCGGCCAATAGTAAGCCGGCTTTTTTGAAATGTACGTAAGATTTTTGGTAATAAGCCATCGACTGCTTATCTTGATATAAATGTGAATAGGCAATGCCAAGCTCACTATTAACGGTACCCTTGAGTTCTTCATCATCAGTTTGTTCGGCAATATTGTATGCATCATTAAGTAACACTAAAGAGCGTTCAAAGTCCCCTGATAAATAAGCAATAGCGCCTAAGTTAATAAGGCCTGCTGCAACTTGAACTTTGTTATGTAATGACTCCGCAACCTCTAAGCCTTTTTTATATACTTTAGTTGCTTGGGGGACCTCACCTAAGCTCTCTAAGGCAAAACCTTTTAAGTAGAGAAGTTCACTAATGAGGATGCTAGGAGTCGCAAGACGTTTTGCGATGACAAGTCCTTTTTCAGCTGTTTTTTTCGCAAGACTATATTTGTTCTGCTCTATCTGTATGTCAGTAAGCAACTTATAGTAGATTAAATTTTGTTCTATGGTGAGGGCATTAAGAAGGTTTTCATAAACCTTTAGTTGCTTTAGCGAGAGTACTAAGTCTGTCTTCTTTAGCTCTTTTACTTGCTCTGCTACTCGATTAAATTCTTTTAGGTCAATTTTAGCTTGGCCAACACTAGCCACTGAAAACAGTAAGCAAACAATGCTGATGATAAGCTTTGCTGTTTGAGAGACTTTTTTAGCAGAGTTCAACAACGAGTAACCCCTTAAAAACTTGGCAATTAATACAGAATAGGACGGATAATAGACTAAAGAGTATAAAACGATTCCTGCGATTAGCTTTACATATTTATGCTATTTTTTTAACAAAGTAACAGGGTGATTGGATTAACGCAAAGGAAATAAGTAGGCAGGACTATAGGAAGAGTTTCTGATAGAACATGCCAAAGGAATCATACCTAACAACCTAGCCATGGTATTCTCCTGGTAATACAACCTACGTCCATGTAGGTAATCACTTGTTTAGCAAGAGCTAGAATACAATAACTATGCATTGAGTTTTTTATAAATATTCCACTCAATAGAAATAGGACAAGTGCTAAACAGAATTAATGTCCTGAAAATACCAACCCTTTCACAGGCAATATTAACGCTTGTATTCGAAGGATAATGGCATGAACAATACCTACCGTATCAACCATATGTAAATAGAGCGACTCAGTGGTACTGAGTGTGCCACTGTTAATTAATTCATGATGGTAGCTGTAAGCGTTAGCAATACATTTTGTTCCTGGTATAACGCCATCAAGTCCTCCTTCATACAAAGGCTCTAACTGAACGGTAAGCGTTCCTGGCCTTGCTCTTTCTTGTATATCTAATAAGGACTCAACAGCTCTTATTTGCCCTGTCGCAATAACACTCTGCACGCTCGCTACTTTCATTGGAATAATAGTAAAAGGCTTGGACATACAAGTGATTTCAGCAAATGTTCCCACTTTGATTACATTAGCTGTTAATTGGTTAAAGCCTGCTTGTACTACTTCTCTACCGGATGCCTTACCGCTAGTGGGTACGATAATTCCAGCCGAGCGAATCATGGGATTAATAAAATCTCCAGGTTGTAAGGCAAACTGTTGTAACTCGCCTTCAACATGGGCATAAAGCGTACGTTTGCCTTTTTCAACTTTTGCTTTATCTAAGTCTTCCAGAGCACTGGCTCTTTTAGCCGGTAGCACTGTATCTAAAATACCTTGCGCTGAGGCTTGATTGGCTAGCGAAGCAGATAATGTAGCCTTTTTCATTGCCACAGTATCAGCTAATTTTTGAACTTCGCTTTCGCTGATTATATTTTTACCTTGAGCAGCAAGTTCCTTTTTACGATTATATTCATGCTCAGAACGTAGGTAAGAGCTTTTATCTCTTTCAACGACACTGATTGCCACCGCATGTTGGGCATAAGCCGTAACAAACTCAGCTTCAACTTGATGGACCTGAGCTTCTGCACTTTCAATAGCTGCGATTTGAGATTCATCATACATACTAAGCAGTGGCGTACCGACTTTAACAATTTGATGATTTTCAACAAACACATGCTGAACCCGACCACTTTTCTCAGGCATTATCGATACAGTGCGAAACATTGGCGTCGCGTTAGTTGTTGACGGGTGGTAATAAAAAATCAAGGTGACTAATGATATAGCCAAGATAGCACAAGCTGTTATTCCCCAACGCAGCTCATACCACATGGTAAAAAAGGTGATCTCTTTACCCCAAGTTTTACCTTGGCGAAACTTTCTAAATAAATAGTCGGGTAAAATAGTGATAAGTGAACATAAAAGTACTTCTAACATATCAATTACTTTCCTTGTTCACGTGCTGATCTACTACAGATTTTTCTGCTGTATCCTCAGCGCCATCTTCTTTCGATTTAGCAATGGTTTCTAATGACTTGGCAATAGACTTCAACGGTGATAAAAAGTCGGGGAATTCAACCACTGCTAATACCAAGGCAGCAACCCAAAATATATTATTATGGGTAAATAAGGCAAGTATGGTTAATATGGCAATAAGTTGCATTTGTGCATGATTCTTTCCATGAGCAATATGCTCTGGCACAGCGTGTAGCTTGAAATATAAAACCCCAGCAACCAAAATTGATATCACTAGCACAATGGCCATAGCGATCATTAATGGGTCACTATTAGCGCCAGCTAAATACCCTGGAATATGTTCTGTACTCATCATTATTTCCCTATTAAAATTCTTATAATAACAACGTAAGTAATTAGCTAGTCCTTAAACCATAAGCTGACAAAAAACATAATCCTACAGCTATTGATTCTACTGATTTTTATAATATCGCGTTTATCATAAATTAACACATATATTGACAAGAAGAACACCAAATAAATCATAAGTTGTCAAAATAAATCGTATTGTCCTTCATGATAAATCAGTTATATTTACAATTAATACGTCACTTCTTTTTACGATAACATATGCTCACCTTGATTTCTCATGTGGATACCAAAAGCAAATAACAATAGGAGTGTTATGCACAGGTTAGCAAAGCAACTTGCTCAAGCTTGATGCTTTTGAAAAATAAATTAGCTAACAGCTAACAAGTCACTCTATCTTAGATTTTTCTATTGACCGCTTGGTTGTCATTCATTACAGTTACCCTTGTGCTTTTCGCCAATAACGTATTTAGTCCTCTGGGTTAATAGCAGGCAAATCACAAACAATGCACAGTCTCCTTGAGATTGTGTGAAATACTAAATCAAGTGTGAAAGAGCTTTCAAAGCATTCATGCTGTTTATATAAAGAGACTTAAATTATGGCAAATCTAGCCGAATTGAACGGCGTAGCTGTTCCTGTTTACATCCACACATCCAAAGATAACACTTTCAAAAAGAAACCTGTTCGCTCCATTGAACTGTTTTTTCGACTACATAATCCCGCAACACCGTTTTTATCACACATCCAGTATTTTGGCCGTGGATTTAAGATCTGCTTGGCCGATCCAAATGATGATAATGCTGCAAAAGTTGAGTTTGAGCGAAAAATTAATGAGCTAAATACGGTAATGGGCCATATTGCAGACAGCAGCTTTGTGCATATTGTGACAGCCGAATGCGGTCAGTTTTTGGAAAACATTGAGTCCAATTTGTACGACGAGCATGGCAACCTAAAAGGTGCGCATGAAGTGAAGCGCCTCTTTAGTGATTCGTTGGTTAAACACTTACGCACCAACGGTGTTGAGGCAAGCTGCAATATTGGTCGTGGTTCATTGTATCTCGGTGATGAAGTGGTTATTAACTCTGGTATTACCCAAAGAACATCGATATCTACCGGCATATTAGAGTTTTCGGGATTTAAGCTAATTAGCTATGCCAGAAACCAATACTTATCAGAACGAGATAAAGCGCCAAGCGGGAAGTATGAAGCGGGTTCATGGTTGAACAAGCATGGAGATAAGCCACTGGTACTAAGCTATTCAATTCTTGTACTCAATGCGCTAAAAGGCTTTCTTGAGCGCATGGCAATGCTCACAGGTAAAGTTATCGAGGAAGATGGTTTCTTTTCCTCTGCAATAAGCAACATTCATAAACAGGAAAATTTAAAACAAATCGAGTTCGATAAACTGATTATGGCTCCCAAGTTTGATACTCATGCGTTGCTTGCTGATGAAAGGGTACAAAATAGTGAAGCTTATCAAGAGCTCACTTTATTAGGTTTAGGGGAAGCAGCAAAAGAAGAATTTGCAAAAAAAGAAGGGGCAAAATTTCTATTGGAATCTTTGGCCAAATCATTGGGGGCAGAGCGTGCCTATGTATTTAATCCGCATAAAGTAGAAGAGGAAAACGAAAGGCGTGGTTGGTTTGATGAGCTTTATGGTTCACACGTCGCGTTGCCAAACCAAAAGACCCGTAGAGGAATGCTCGCATTAAAAAGCGCATTAGAAGATCCTAACTCACTGGCAAGCTTTTTCTTAGATGCAGATAAATTAAAGCTCAATGTGGCCGAGACAGCCAGATATGACCAAGAATATGACAGACCTACAGACTCTACAGAGATGTTGGATGTATGCTTGGGCGGAAGGCCCCCGCTAATCGAGCGTGGTGATATTATTCGTTTTATTTTTGACTTATAGGGGGCTAAGTTATGTTATCAATTTCCATACATGCTCTATTACGCGGGCTTAAACAGCGTATAAAAAACTTAAAACGCATTGAGATAAAAGTGATTTCGCTCGACGTCAACATACGAATTAGATCCTGTAATGGCACGATGATCACGGCAGTAAACGCTAACCGTATTAAGCGAAAGGAGTGCTAAGATGGAATTATTTCAATCCGATATTAAGACAATTATGAATAACTGGGTTGCTGCGGAAATTGTGGATTATCGCAAGCAAGGCAAGAAGTTGACGCGTTCGATGATGGCGCAAAAGCTGAATGTAACACAGTCATGTTTCAGCCAATATCTAAACGCAGAGCACCCAAAGGCTGCGCCATGGGAGTTTCAGTTAAAGCTTTCGGAGATGCTGCATCAAAGCATCCGAGAACTTCACCCTGAATTGTTTGATCTAAGTTTATCACAAGCAGTATAACCAAAAGGGCCAGTCGGCCCTTTTTTAGTTGATGTATTTAAGATTTATCATCAAATACTTGACCTTGTAGCTGCCTAGATTCCTTTGCAATGGAATGACGGGCTGATATCTGCACATAACTGCATAATGACTAGATAAGGGCTATCAATACTTTAATGTTTAATGTTTAATGTTTAATGCACTTTTTAGCTTCAAACGTAGCTGATAATAGCAATACATCAAAAGCAATTAGTTATTAAGGCATAAGCTGATAACAAAACATTGCCTATAAGCCTTATTCTTCATAGTTTTAATAGCCCAAAATTTATAAATTAAAGTTATATAGACAATAAAAACACAAAATAAGGCATCAAAAGTATTTTGTTTTATCGCTCAACATTTTAATTTAAAGTTTATATAAGTTCTAGAATTAACGCTACTTTCTCTAAATCATTTACTTGTGGTGAAATTATATGATTGGATAGCTCGATAAAACTTAATTCAGAATCAAATAAGGATAATTCATCAATAAGCTGCTGGAAAAGCTCTTGCTCTTCTGGCCCTGGATTTTGTTCCAAAAAATCAGATAACACTACTGCCGACTTCCATTGTTCTGTAGTTGATGCTTCAAGTATGTGCCTAAGGAGTTCGTTTAATAAATTATGATATTGCTCATCAATGTCTTCATCACAATTAATAAATTCGATTGGTATAGCAAATTTTAATTTTGTTTCTTGAGGTAACTTTTGAGATGCACTTATTAAATGTTTACTATTCATATTTGATCTTATTCTTATTAATTAATAGCCTATTTTACATGGCTACGTAGAGCTGATGAATCTTCAAAAATTATTTTTTCTTTAGATTGAGAAGCTTGAAGTAAGGTTGGCATTTTTAAATTACTCGATGCTATTAATAATTCTTGACCTACCCGCGCTTTATTCATCACGTAACTCAACTCAATTACATTTATTCCTCGTTTTGAATATAATTGATGCACAAGAGGATCATCGTCATAAGAAATCAGCCAAGGGTTTTTTTGCTTCTTCATGACCTGTGAAAAAGTCATATGTTGTGAACTTTCGAAGCAATAATCTTTGTAAATGTTTTTACCTTGTTTTACATAAGGAGGATCAGCATAGATGAAACAATTAGTTCGATTCAATTTGTAAACTAATGAAGAAGCATCTTCATTTTTAACTATGATCTTTCGCTTTAATTTAGCTAGTTTTTCTATTCTTTCAATAAGGTTCTGTTTATTGAAACGGCAATCAATTAAATAATCACCTGATTGTTTTTGACCACCGATAGGTCCTGCATGCAAAATACCCGATCTATTAGTTCTATTTAAAAAGAAGACACTAAGTGCTTTTTCAATTGGTGAGGCATCAATCTCACCTTTAAAAATAGCACTATATCGGTGCCAATTGTTAAGATTAACATCTACTGATTTAATTAGCTTTGTTAGTGCCTTAGTGTTATTTAAACTTGCCTCCCAAAATTCAGCAATAAAGGAGTTCGCATCATTTAAAACTAACTTATCAATGATCCCCGCTTGTAATAAAGGCAATGTACCTCCAGCCCCACCACAAAATGGCTCAACTAATTTACATCCTTTTAAGTCATTAGCTGAAATAAAAACAGCCAAAAATTGAGACAGCTTAGCTTTCCCCCCTGGATATCGAAAAGGAGATAACTGAGAGGCTAATTTTGGCACTTCAAAAAACTTTAAAGCATCAGCTTTTTTTAAAGCATCAATAGATTGTTTATTATAAATTTTATCAGTCACAATATTCTTTATATTTTATTTGTTATTTGTTAAACCATGCTTGGAAACAAGATCTAATACTTTTCCACCAGGCATTAAGCTTATGGATGCGTGTCTATGTGCTAACGCTATTGGAACAATAGCATTCTCGTACAACTCTAACTCGAATAGCTTTATTATAGCTAGGGTTCGAGCTAAAGTATCTTTATAATTATCTATCTCGCACTTAGTTTTAGTAAATAACTTCCCTTTACCCTTTTTAGCAAAAGGGTAAGGTATACCTAATGTAAATATTTTTCCTGACTCTGTTTTAAATATAAAATCCTGACCAAAATATGTTTCATGACCAAAGTTTTCAGTACGCTCAACTGAGCCTTTTATCCATTTCCCTCTGTACTCATCATCAATTAACCGTATTGTATTATTTTTTAAATATCGGGAAATGGAATTGGCATGTTCAGCCACCATACCTGTTTTTTGTAGGCCAACAATAACGGGTGGAGAAAGTCCTTTTAACTTAAGTTGAGCTGAAATATCATAATAAAGTTTCATTAATCTAACATGAACTTTTGCCGGTTGACCAAATACGGCTAGCGGACCATCTATGAAAAAAGCCATTTTTGATAATGTCTCTGGTTGATAATGAAAAAGCATCCGAATCAAAGTCGCTATATTTAATTGCTCAATTACATTCATAAAACGTGTCATCGCAGAGCCATTATCACCAAAATCACTAACCTGCTCATGCAATCTAAGTGAATCAGTAAGATATACATTTTCACTGCATGCACTACATTTATGTATTGTAATTATATCTTCAAATACAAAAGGGTCTTCTGAGACTTCCCCACATGAAGGGCACTTTTTAATATAAATAGTATTTTCTTCTTCGATAGCCAATAACGTACTAGCAACATTAAAGTCAATACTGTTAGCCATCTTGGTTCTATCATCAGATAATTGTTCCCAAACAGCCAATCTAAATCCATCAGATACTGTTGATGAGTGTTTATATTTAATATTACTACCGGGTAAAATAAAGGCCATTCCATCTGCATTTCTATGCATATCTGCCGCTTTGAATGGATCTACGAATCTAGTTGAGGGTGAAGATAACCCGTTATAATCATTTACATCTATTAGTACTAAACTATTCTTAACATAACCAATTTGCGTACTTGGAAATAAACCATTTATCGGTTCTGAGTAAGGACTCGCATCCGATGCGATGACTTTTATAGGTAATTCATCGCTCTCAGGAGCATCAAAGCAACCCTCTTTGATTGACTCAATTTCTTTTTCTGAAGGCTCTTTCATGTAATCACTATTTTTTAAAAATTCAGCGACATCACTATTCCTTACTAGATCTACATGTCCACCTTTAGAAGCCCTTTCCCCATTATAAGGCATAATTACCACCTAAACTGCCGAACTTGATCAATTCTGCTTTTAAATCATCAGGAGTAAACCTATTGATTTGAGTAGGTATAACAAATGGAGATGATAACGTTTTTATACGAGCAAACCCTACATCTTGAGCTGTTTTAAGAGATGCATGAAAATCAGCAAAATCATAAAACTTGCCTAAAGCTCGTAATTCATCTTCATTGTTTAAGTGAGTAACAAACCAATTTTCTGTGTTTGCTAAAATATTAGGATGAATAGAGGATGGTTCTTGGGTGGCATAAACAAATGCAATTTTAGCTTTCGCACCTTCCTTGGCAATTCTTGGCCATGTACTAGATAAATCATCTTTTCTACCGATTAAGTTGTGTGCTTCTTCAACATACATAACTATATTAGTATTATTAGCTCCGCGATGAAATGTAGCCATTGAGTGTTCAAGAATATAATGAGCAATTCGCACTGCCATTGATTTTCTAACTTCTTCTGTTCCTACTGATAAATCGAGAATTACAATTTTTCCATCAAGCAATAATTGATAAATTTCCGATTCAACTTCACCCTGTCTATTAGGACTATGATAATTTGCGATTGGACCTAATAAACTCTTAACCCTAATAGGTGTTCCGCTTTCCGATTTACCTATAATCAAATTACAGATGGCTTTCAAGTTGTCGTCTAACCAATCATCTTTACTTTTACCACTTCTTAACGAACGCCATAAACCTGAGGGAATTTTAGCTCCTCCTTTCTTATATATGCTACTAGCCTCGTCATAGTCTTTAACAATTGCTTTATCAGCCTCACGTGCATATTTAAAAAAATCAGCTAATTCATTCAAGGTCACACCAGAAGAGTAATCTGGAAAATATTCTACTGCCTTATCCTCTAATTCAGTTTGATTAGGCTTCTTTCCAAGCTCCATTTCAAGATCTGAGACAACGTCAGGAAATGCATTTTCAAGTACTTGCCGTTTGACGGCCTTTGAAACGGACAACTTAACTCTTAACCCTTTTGGGGCTGCAAAACCTCGAACATAAAGAAGAGCTTGAAATGCTGCAATATTTCGTTCATGTCTATTTTTTTCACTTTCAGTAGCGTCCTCAGGTAAAGGATCCAAAGTTAGAGATGATGCCAGTATTTTCATATCATTAGCAAGTTGCTCTTCTTTTAACAAACTTTGAATAATTGCTAATCCAATATGAGGTTTTTCATAAAAATTATTTCTCAAGTCTCTAAATTTAGGATCGGCAGTTTTTATCCCCCTATAACAGACTACATCTTCAGCAAAGACATCAGCAATAGAACTACCATCATCTTGATGATTAGCATTAGCATATTCACCATTAATATCATAAATTATTTGACCAACCTGGTTTTTGTCTTTTAATGCCGCAATTGCTACCGCAGAAACAGTAGTCTTCAACGTATTGGACTTACCTGTTCTAGTCATTCCTAAGATCGCTGTACGTCTAGCTAAGAAATCTGTTGGTTGGATATTTACAGGAACTAATGGTTCATTAGGCCCACGATGGAGTCTATCTGAAGATGTATACCTGATTTTACCTATTTCAATAGGACTAGGCATACCTGAGAAACCTGACTTACTTGCTTCTTCTAAGGCTTTGGCAACCATTTCAGCATTCATATGGTTTACGATCATAGCCAACGAATCGCCTCTTGGTTTAAATACTCTTAGCCGAGTTGATGACATATAGTTTTCAATATCACTACCAAGCCTCAATTCACCATTATTAGTATAAAATGTACCTAGGATTCGGCACTTTAAAGCACCGTATTGCAATTCAGCTTGTGTTAGAGGATCCAGTCCATCATGTACATCTTGAGTAAAAATTTCATCTGAAGTTCTCCGTTGATTATGTTCAATTCTTGTTTTTAGTAAATCAACATCAGAAGGTAAACTAGCGGGACCTAAAACTCTCAACAAGACTATTTCACGATCTAATTCGTGAGCTTCGCTTAATCGGTCAGGATCAAAACCTGAAGCGATTAGAAAACTGTTATGTGGTATGCCCGCAACACTTTCTTTCCATGCATCATTTGTAAGTACAAATGCTTCACTAAAATTCATTGAATATACGTAACCTACATGGTTGCTTTTTGCGCTACCTATGAGTTGAGCCAGTTTACTTTCTTTAGCTACTTCATTAAAAATATTCATAATCTTTCCTATTAAATCCCTATACAAACATCAAATTATTTTTATTACACTAAAAACCTTTACTTTCAACTACCTCAGAATAAATCTTACCAAATGCATCAATATAGTTTTGCTTGGCTGATGGGAAGTCTTTAAAATATCTTTTAAATAAAGTAGAAGCTCCAGTACCCCAAACCCCATCTTTCTTTTGTTTTCGATACCAAGCCTTCGCTTTAACCCTACAGCCTTCGATATCCTGTAAAGTCGAATCACTAAAGCAAATTTGCTTATTGTAGTTTGGATTTTTTTCACCCCAAAAACTGTCTCCATCACTTAAGTCCCAGAGAAAATTGGCTAAGACTTTTTCAGGAGAATCTCCACCAGGTAGCATTATGAAGTTTTTAAAATTTTTAATTTTTTGTGGTGATACATCACCATCGAGAACAACAATTGAATTAGGGTGTAAAAACGCAGGTATTTTTTGCTTCGCAAGTTGAAGTAAGTTTTCACAACCTAATGTACAATCTACATACTTTAAATTTACATACTTTCGCCCTAAAGTGGCCTTTGAAAAGTCTCTACACTCTTCATCTTCCGCAAAAACATCTACCGTTAGCTTCACAGTATTTCCTAGTGAAACATTTAAATGGTTATTTAAGCGATTAGCATTCAAGTCTTCTTCAACAACAATTTTTTTGTCTACTTTCTTTAAGTAAACAAGTTTTACATCATCCTTTCTTTTTACATTTTCAGATACTTTCAAAAGGCGTTCAATCATTGACATTGAATGCGTTGTAGCAATAACCTGTATACTAAGGAGAGAGCAAAACTTAAGGAGCGCATCTACTAACTTGGCTTGAGCACCTGGAAATAATGTAGCATCTATCTCATCTATAGCTAAAATACCTCCTTCATAGTCGTTACCAAACTTTTCTTTTAGTCTTTTGAATGAAATTATCGCTAAAAGAATTTTACCTACATTATCTTGCCCAGCAGAGTTAGAAAGCCAATCATAATGGTCTGAATCAACCCCTACAGTTTCTTTATTTTTACTTTTTAAATATGCAATTTTTTCTACTTTATCTAAAGATAATAAAATTTTGTTATACCATTTTTTATAAAAAGCAGTCTCATTATCGGTTAAGGTTATTGAAGTATCCTCAGCTAAAGATGATTCTTCAGCTGATGGTAATAAGCGCTTTAGACTCAAAAAAATTACGGGAAAATGTACATAACCGGAACCGGCACTTCGATCGCCTTTTTTCCAAAATCGAATATCTCCTGAAGTTGAAGATCTCGACATACTTTCGATAGTAAAACTTTCTGTACTGCCATGAAAATCAATAGTCCACTCATGTGATTTTGGTATGTCATATTGAGGTGAAAGTTTGAATTTATCTTTAAAGTTTGAACGGAAGTTACCTCCGCACAAAGGTTTTTCACCATGTAATACATGACTTGGAGGTATTGAAAAGGTTTGGGTTAACATCCCTAAAAGCGTACTTTTTTGAGTCCCATTTTGCCCAGCTATAAGTGTCAATTGCTTACCAAGCTTGAAACTAATATCTTGGAAACCTCTAAATTTATCTACATGAACTGATTTTATTATCATTTTAGTCCTTTAATTTTTTAAACCCTGGAGCTAGGAATAAGCTACCTTGCTCTTGTATACTTTTAACATTACTCAACCATAAATGGTGTTCACCACCAACTAATGAAGCATCATCAGTACAATCTACGTTCCACTGCCTCATTAAGTAACCTAACAGCGCTTCTCGCACATTTAATTCAGTTTTCCCGCCCACCATCGCATAATCGAGTTCTATTGCTTTAAAATTCGTTATAGAAGGATGAGGCACTAATGTAATTTTGTGAATTATGTTCCACTGCTTATCGAACTCTCTTGCCTGTATTGTCGCGATTGGCTTTTCAATTTCAGTAACGTTTTGTAATCGTGTACAAACAAAATCTCTAAAGGCTTTATTCTTTTTATCAAAAGCACGCACATGCCAGCGCTGACCATTGTTTGCTAAACTGTGCGGCACAAGAACACGCTTTGTTTCACCTGATGACAGTGAAATATAATTGCATGAGATAGCTTGCCTGTTATTGATCGCACGCATTATTGTTGCGATAACATTCGAGTCTGGATGAATTAATCTTGTTGCATCAATGCAAACATCTGAAGGTGTAATTCCATTAGAAAAACCATCACCGAAGCCTCTACATAGGCTATTAAGCGTTGCCTCTGGGTTATGTTTAAAGACAGGATTAAATTCTGAAGTCCGGTAATACTGCTTGGTTTCGTGCTTTAGGTTGAGATTATCGGGCGCAACTTCTCGGTACAAAGTTAAGTCGCGAGAGCATGACGCTAGCCCCGTTTTGAAATGATTAACCAAGTCGGCACGTGATATTTGCCCAAAAAATTGCAAGCAAAAATCAATGAACGCCAAGCGCTCACGTTGTGCATAATTGATATTTGTTAAATCTACCAAGTGACATTCAACATTATTTTTATGTTTATTAAGTACCAATCTATCTGATAAAAAACAAACTGGCAATCATTTTGATAACACCATTTAGATGCTATCTTTTAGATGCCATCTTTTAGGTGCTATCATTTAGATGCTATCATTTTGACTTGATCTATTCAAAGATTCTGCTTAAATTGAATTACAGTACCAGTGAAATAATGGTCAATCAAAATGAAAAGTGAAATATTAAAATCTGTCGAAATAAATCACCCTCCGATATATCGCGAACTTATCGAATTTCACAAATCCGAAGACTACGCCGAAAAATGGTTAAAGTGCCCTCACTGGGTGCTAAATGATAAAACTCCTCTTGAGGCATTAGAAGAATCGCCTAAATCCGTAATGGATTTAATAAACACTCTGAAACGCGGCGATTTTTCGTAAAATAGCAGGCCCAGTCATGTTACTTATACGACCTCACCCCCAAACAACTGACACATTGCCAAGTTATTTGCTTCGGTTAACAGCTGCAAATGGTTATAAAAATCCAATGCTGCTATTGAGGAGTAATCAGTTCCAATTATTAAATAATCGCTTACCTGGAAAGAAAATATTTTTTGGTTATTTTGATTTAGAGCGTTTGGCAGTGCTCGCCAACATAACCATTACTCAAGTTGAGGGTTTAAGGTTTAAACATATAAACAACACTCGTTGCTTGGCCTTTGAACAACAGTTTCTAGTTAAGAGTCTAAACGTTTCAAACCTGAGAGTTTGCCCATATTGCTATGGTGAAAAGCAGACAATTGCTTTTATAAATAGTCTGACGGTCAGAACTTACTGCACTAAGCACAATTATCCTTTGATATCAGTTCACCCAGCTACTGGGAAGAAGTTGACGTGGGCAACAAATTACTTCTGGCGTGATGCTGTTAGCTGGGGTAATAACATTCCTTCAGTTGAGATTGGGGAAGCAGAGTTTCAATTAAACCAGCAAATAGAATCCTTTGAAACTAGTCGAGTCATTATTGAACGACAGAAATTGAACCTTGCAGAGTATTGCGATTTATTAGAGTTTTTCGCCCATTTCCACCAGTTTGCTTTTGGAGTTAACTCTAATAATCAAGCTAAAAGTGATATTAAGTTTAGCCGCCAATATTATTCAGCAGCCTATTGGTACGCTGCTGAGTGGCCAGCTCGTTTTTTTCAATTGTTAGAGCACTTTGAAGACAACCCCATGTCAGATAATCGAATAACCGGTATTAGAAAGTGTTTCCGTGATTTATATGATGATATCTACAGCTCTGAAAACAAAAACTCAAACGCTTATAAACTGCTAAAGTCCGGATTTGAAGAGTACTTACGCGATCATTTTTCCAATGGCATATTAATGCAATCACTCTCACAAGTAGGGCCACAGATAAAAAGTAAATCAAGATTCATCAGCGAATCACAAGTTGCAGAAGTGCTTTGTTGTCATTTAGGTAAAGTGAAAGTTTATGTTCGTGAAAAATTACTATCGTCCTCTCACTGTTTAGTTAATGGCACACACATATTTTTTCGCGCAGATGTTATGAAGCTAAGAGTAAGGTTAACAAATTGTTGTTCAATTTGTGAATGTGCAGAGCTTTTAGGTATCAGTGTTTATCATGCTAGGCTATTACTAAGGAGTAATATTATTAGCGCATTACTTGAGCCAAGCACAGATAATAGGGATTGGTTGATTGAGGTAAAGGAAATAGAAAATTTGATAAAACAACTTAAAGCCAATGTTACTCAATCAATAAAAAATTCAGAACATGCTAAAAAGCGATTCGCATTTTCTGGTTGCAATTTTGCAGAATTAATCAAAAAAATGCTTTGTAACAAGATTCAATATGGATTTTCAAATAACAAAAGTGCACCTTTATCACTTGAGCAATTCAAACCTGAGTTTCAAGCCAATGACACTGCTTTAAATGACCTATTAACTCCTAAAGAGGCTTGCTCAACACTTGGAATTAATAAAAACGTTGTTTATAACTTTATCAAGATTGGTTTACTGGATTGCATAAAGCAACAGGTTGAACAAACTCCTAGGCCTATCAAATTAATTCCATTAGCTAGTATTAATCATTTCAAATCTAGCTATTTACTTCGGCATCAACTAAGTGGAACCCCTCTCATCAATTTTGAAACGATTTCAGGCCCCAAAATTAACGGCGGCATTATTAATGTATACAGACGTAAGCAACCGATTAATTAATATTTAAAATGTTATAAGTTATCTTCATACCTTTGAACTAATTTATTTACATCCTTTAAATAAATTGTTGGGCTTCCTTGGGTTTTTAAGATTGAATCTGAGCAACTATTTTTTACAAATTCAACAAATTTCTTAGAAGAAAGATCCAGAAACTTTTCAAGCCAATTTACTCCTACCGCCAAATTTTCTATTTGTTGTGGTGGTTGAAAAAGGATACTTTCGACTGAGCCCTTAATTCTTTTACTTCCTTGATACTTAAACAAACTTATAACTTCAATTAACGCAGTTCCCAAATTAACGTAACCTACGCTAATTTGTAGCAAAACATATCTTAGTAGGATGCTATTTATTGCATTCAGATCTTGAGATATTTCATCACACGCTAATTGCTTTTTATGCAATTCATTCAGAGGAAATAATCGTCTCTTTTTCTCTTGCTCTATATCTAGTTTATGAAGCTTATCGTAAATATGATCTAATATAATTAGTTCTTCCAGCAGAGGCTTTAAATGGCTATCAACTTGTCGGGTAAAGCACTTAGTGCCCCCAATAAAGTTCGAAAATTTTTCGTAACATAACCTTGAATATTTATCTATTACGGCTTTTTCTGAAAGCATTACGCTTAGCGGTGTTAAACATTCTATACAACAATTTTGGCTGAGTGATTCTGCTGTTAATTTAAGGCTACATGAGGAGCAAACATCAATTAATTGTGTTTGATGTTCAACACAAACTAAGTAGTTTTTTAATGACCAATATAACGGCAGGTCACCACTACCAATACAGTAAGGGCATATTTTTACACGGGTATAGTCAATAAATAATTTATGAGTGTGGTAACAAGCTTGAAAATCTACAACATCTTTAACTTCTTCATAACCACTAATTTCAGCAACCAATTGTGCAATACATTTACGGTCTTCTATTTTAGTTGATTTGTAAGGCTTTGCCTCATGACCTATTTGAGTACAAAAGGCAGAAAACTTATAGCCATTACTCTGTGCTAACTTAATGCAATAAGTTTGAAAGCTCTCACTCTTATTAGGCCTTACCCTTACTAACAGCATAGTTTATCGCTTACTTAACACTTCATTCGCTGTCATATTCTCTTGAACAACAATATATTTTCGATTTGGATTCATAGCATAAGCTTTATGTTGGTGGCGTTCAGATATTTCATGAACAATTTCAATATCATCAATGAGCATGTCCTGTTCTGATAAAGGATTAAATTTTTTAGGAATTCGTTGGGTTTTAATTGCAGCTTTTAGCAAATGTTCTATAGAAATATAATTAGCTTTTTGTTTATACGCTATCCGGGCAGCCGGTTTAATGATCCCTTTCATTAACTTACTCAAATTACCTTTAGACGCAGCGAGTAGACGCAAAGCAAGCTCAGGGTTATTTAAGTATGATGAATGTTCAAATGGTAATTGTTTATCTACTTCTTTAAGGAACTCCAACCACTCATTAAAATTATCTCGATCGTACTCTTCGAGATGATGAATAATTTCAAATCGATTAACTAACTCTGTGCTACTGTCTATAACAACCTTAGACCAAGGCATACCAAATAATACAACAGGCCTTTTACCTAAATTAACAATCGATTTCACCCAATTAGCAGTATTAGTAACTATTTTTTCACTATCTGACTCTATCGCATTTTGAAACTCATCAACAAAAATAGCTTGTACTTCTGCTGCGTTAACTTTAAAAATAAACCGATCACCTAATTCTGACCTTGTTCCACCTTTGCCTTGTAAAAAGTCACCTAAATCTCGCAACATGTGCCCTGGAGCTGCCTTAGGGTTTTTATCATCTTGTAATGTAGTACCAAATATAGGCACCACATCCTTTTCTCCATCAGGTGTTTGTACAGCTTTACGAGGGTATTTGTTTTCGTAATATTCACGTAGGGTTGTTTTACCAACACCGCTGTTGCCTGTCACTAAGATACACGTAGGTTGCTTAGTAAAATTTTTAACCTGTGCAATTTGTATAGCTTCATCAATATCTTCAATTATTTCTTCAAGTTGAGGTGTTAAGACAAATAGATCTTCAAGCTTTTCTAAAAACTCTTCGTAGCTATAACTCATTTGCCTTCCTCGTCACTTTGAATTTTGTTGAATTGCGCTAAAAACTCTGAATTAGATTCAGGTTTAGCATAATTCTCTTTAGGGACTCCTTTAGGAGCCTCTGTTTCAGCTGGTGTATCCGGAATAGCAGGCCTAAAAATTGATGCTTCTCCACCCATATGTTGTTCAACTTCACGGAAACGTGCAATTTTCTTACTTGCTGCGACCTTAGTTTTTTTATGATGTAAAATTTCTTTATCAATTATTTCTTCTATACGTTTCCGCGCTTGAGCCAAAGATAATTCATCAACGTTTGCAGCAACCCATTTATCCCGGAAACGCTTGATAATATTATGTTGGTGAAGTGATAAGCCATTAGTGTATTCCTGGTCGATTGCGGGCACTTTAAAATAGAGACCAGTATCAGGATGTAAAACATGAATATAACTTAAATCTTCTCTATTCACTTTCATTGGCATTTTATCAATTTTTCTATATTTTCTTATTTTAACCAGCTCGTTGTTATCATAGAGTAATTTAGAATAACGGATACCTTTGGGGCCATTTTTTCTTTTTAAATTCTCAGAAAATACCAAATCAAGTTTTTCTGGATTTACAGGTGTGATATCAACATAGGGTAAGTCTTCTTGCCAAGCTAAGTATGGGATTACTTTGTCTTCCCCAACAGGAGAGCGATGATAAATATCAACAATCCAGATATAATAGACTTCCACTAATTTATGCAATGAAATTACTGCATGCTTTTCTGGATTATAGTCATTACTATCCATGATATTCGAAAAAACTTTCCCCGGTTTATCATTTAGCATTCTTTGATTGAGGCTTTTGAAATGACTCTCAATCGCGCCTTTATACCAAGGCATCTTCACAGGGTTACCTACACCAATAATATCAAGGTCGAGTAATGCGTCCTCTAAGAGGTTACTGAGGAATTCTTTGCCGTGATCGTAAGCTATTGAATTAAAAATCCCTTTACAATACCACTCATGTTTAACTTCAGGATAACGTGCTATTAATTCTGATTTATCAGAAATAGCATTTTTTATTGCTTTTGCAACACTTACAAAACTTGGTGGTTCAAAACCAATATATGAACCTAAAATACTCCGAGACTTCCGATCTAGAATAGCGGTAATGTATGGACGTCCGAGAGGTAGTCTTGTTATTTCATCAACAACAAAAAAATCTAAAACGGTGTGGTCAATTTCGGCCCTATCTAGTATATACCTTATTTTTTGAGTGTATTTAGACTCTTTAAACAAAACATCCGCTTTTCGCTTACCTAGTTGATTTACCATCAAATCATATGGTGCCAGTTTATTCGCTCGCTTTATAAAACTTTGATATGAAACTATTGGGAGGTATTCGTTTGTTTGTCGAGTTGCATTTTCTAAAAGAATTGCATCTTTAAAGTATGTGTAGGCTGTACTGAAAGTAACTTTTTCACTATTCTTTAAGGACTCTAATGCATCAAAAAGATATTGATCAGTTTCATCGCCAACACGGGATTCTCGATTACCTTTACGACTATGTTGGGGAATTAAACCTCGAATTCCATTAACTTGATATTTTTTTAACCAGCGCTCTAATGTACGCCAATTAACACTTTTAACTCCATATTCTTTAGAAACTTCATTTATCAAAGGAGTTAATGTTCCGGGACTAAACGAAGTGATACCTTGTTCAAGTACTCTGGAAATAAATTTCCATTTATATCTAGCTTTTTCCTTTAATTTTTCATCATAACTTGAAAAATCTGGAGACAAATCACCACTGATACGCTCAATATTCGTATCATTACTGATCATTTTAGCTTTACCTAAAAGAATCAAATCACTAATTTTTGAGGACTTTAGCCGAATACGAACATCTGTAACGGTATCCTCTAGAATTACTTCATGTCCTTCTATAGCTGTAATTTTATATTGGCGTTCATCTTTAATAAGAAAATTACCAATTTTTAATTTATTCATGATTATCTACCCAAACCGACATTTCTGGTCCAAAATAACTAGTTTCAAAATTAGCATTAATAAGCCCATCGCCAATTAATTTATATAGAATACCTAGATCATATTCGTAATCAGACTGCTCAAAAAGCTCCAAAGGCTTCATTGGTTCTGAGCTTTTTAGTATTTCGACGAGTTGAGTAGATACGTTAGGTGGGACAATACGTAACATTTTTGCCTTACGCATTCTTTTTAAATTAGTAAACAATGGTTCTGAATAAATAAACTCTTCTGTAATAAGCGTTAATGAACGCCCTAAGAAGTTAGCTTGTTTTTGAACGGCAGGGAAAAAAACTTCTTCAAATTCTTTATCTATATATCTACGATCTTTAATTTCGTAATATGCAATATTACCGTTATCTAGCCAAACTTTGAAATCAGGGGTATAAAGGTGTTGTTCTTTATCTAAAGGATTACGAATATGCAATTCTTTATCAAGGTAGTAATAATAACCAAGTGGTTGGCATTCATATTTCAGTACTGCGGGATCAGCCTCAAGATGGTAGCAAAAGTCAGCTTCTAAAACCCCTTCTGTTAAGATTGGGCTTACATCACCTTTACTAGCAGGGAACTTGCAGATTGTTTTTCTTTTGAACTTTGATAAGTCTCTTCTTTTCGAAGCATAAAAATCAGACATATACCCTCCTTACATAACATAGGTATATGTCTTTATATTGACTTTGTCAACTTATGAACTAATTTTGTCAACTTATGCTTTACGATTGTCAACTTATGCTTTACTAATCATTAGCTAAACAATAGCCATGTCACCTTTGCTTTGCAGCCATTCTTTTCTATCTGGGCTACGTTTTTTTGATAGCAGCATATCCATCAATTCCATGGTCTCGGAATGTTCATCCACGGTAAGTTGTACTAAGCGACGGGTGTTAGGGTCCATAGTAGTTTCACGTAATTGTGGCGGGTTCATTTCACCCAAGCCTTTGAAGCGCTGCACGTTAACTTTGCCACGTTTTTTCTCGGCTTCAATTCTATCTAGAATGCCATCTTTCTCTGCTTCATCAAGTGCATAAAAAACTTCTTTACCGATATCGATACGGTATAAAGGCGGCATGGCAACATAGACATGCCCTTCTTGAACTAAAGTTAAAAAGTGCTGAGTAAATAAAGCACAAAGTAATGTTGCAATGTGTAGTCCATCGGAATCGGCATCCGCTAAGATACAAATTTTTCCGTAGCGTAATTCACTTAAGTCATCACTATCAGGGTCAATACCTAAAGCGACAGAGATATCATGCACCTCTTGTGAGGCAAGAATTTGCCCAGAGTCTACTTCCCAAGTATTAAGAATTTTACCACGCAGCGGCATAATAGCTTGAAACTCACGATCTCGTGCCTGTTTAGCACTACCGCCAGCAGAGTCACCCTCTACTAAAAACAGTTCAGTTCGCGTTAAATCTTGACTGCCACAATCGGTTAACTTACCCGGTAATGCTGGACCCGAAGTGATTTTTTTACGTACCACTTTTTTACTAGCGCGCATCCGTTTCTGTGCATTATTAATACAAAAATCTGCCAGCGCTTCGGCTTTATCTGTGTGTTCATTCAACCATAAACTAAAAGAGTCTTTAACCACGCCAGTGACAAAAGCAGCACATTGACGTGAAGATAATCGCTCTTTGGTTTGTCCGGCAAATTGAGGGTCTTGCATCTTAATAGATAAAATATAACTACATTTATCCCAAATATCATCTGGCGTTAATTTAACTCCGCGCGGTAGGATATTGCGAAACTCACAGAATTCTCGCATCGATTCAAGTAAACCTTGGCGTAAGCCGTTAACATGAGTACCACCAGCAATAGTAGGAATTAAGTTAACATAACTCTCGCCAATACTTTCGCCACCTTCAGTTAACCAAGTAACAGCCCAATCAGCCGCTTCATGCTGTGAAGTAAAACTACCAACAAAAGGCTGCTCAGGGAGTGAAACATAGTCTTTAACTGAGTCAATTAGGTAATCAGTAAGGCCGTCTTCGTAACACCATTGGTATTTTTTATCTTCATTTTTATCAATAAACTTAATGGTTAAACCAGGACATAATACTGCTTTAGCTTTAAGTAAATGAACTAAACGACGAGCCGAAAATTTAGCGCTATCAAAGTATTTAGCATCGGGCCAAAATTTTACTCTTGTACCGGTATTTCGCTTACCAACCGTGCCGGTTTCTCTGAGCTCTTCAACTTTATAGCCATTTTCAAAAGCCATCTCAAAAACTTTACTATCACGTCTAACACTGACATCAACGCGTGTAGATAAAGCATTTACCACTGAAATACCAACCCCGTGTAAACCACCTGAAAATTGGTAGTTCTTATTGGAGAACTTGCCACCAGCATGCAGTTTACAAAAGATCAGCTCAACCCCTGATACCCCTTCCTCAGGATGAATATCGGTAGGCATACCACGACCATCATCAATGATTTCAAGTGACTGATCTTTATCTAACGTTACCGTGATATTTTGTGCGTGTCCGGCAAGCGCTTCATCGACAGAGTTATCAATAACTTCTTGCCCGATGTGATTTGGGCGAGTGGTATCGGTATACATGCCTGGTCGATGGCGTACGGGATCTAAGCCACTAAGTACTTCAATGGAATCGGAGTTGTATTGGTCAGTCATTTGAAACTCAACTTAATCGCAGTTAATGGGTAGTGAAGTTATTTTTATTTGTTTACTTTATGTAATTTATATGTGGTTAATCAAGTTGAAAAAAGTCACTGATAGCGGGTAAGCATTTATCAAAATCGATAAAGCTATGATCCCCGCCATTTTGTACTATTAGTCGACAATGTTGATATTTTTCCACAGCTTGTTGGTAATTTAACACTTCATCGCCTGTTTGTACCATAACTAGGTAATTATTTTTTTGTTGGCTATACATTTCTGGTGCAGTTTGCTCTAGCACCTTTAATTGCTGTATATGATCTTCTGTAACTTGGTACACTTCTTCTGTGTAAGGGTTCATCTGCTCACCAATATAGTCATGCAATAATTCATAAGGTCTGATTGCAGGGTTAACGAGAACAGCTAAACAATGAAATTTTTCAGCAAGAAAATTAGAAAAATATCCACCTAATGAAGAGCCAATTAAATACCACTGACAATCGACTTCACTTTGCTCAATAATTTTACTTAGTTGCTCAATAGCTTCAGAAGGTGTTGTTGCTAACTGCGGGCAATAATAACCAACATCAGGAAAGTTATTGGCTAAATATTGTCGTGTCTGCTCTGCTTTTATAGATAGTGGTGAAGAGTTAAAGCCATGAATGTATAGAATGTTCTTTTTCATAATTCGTTCTTGTTTTTGTCTTAATTAAAGCCATGGTTTGTTTCGATAGACTGAGTCGTAAGCACTTATAAATAAACGCTCAAAGATAAACAATATCCGTATTTAGCTGTCCGTCAGGATATAGATAGAAAACACGATAACCTGGTCCTTTTGCTAAAGCGGAAACACCATCAAACTCAGGATCAAATTGAATTGATGTTGCCGGACAGGTATAAACAGCAACCGAGTTTTCAGTCTCTACAGATTGTTTAATTAAAGATTTAGTTGAAGGTTTAGTTAAGGTTTTAGTTAAAGTTTTCTTCAACGTCATAGCGCCATGCACATGACCACACGCAATGGCAGCAATGTTGTCATACTCATTAATAGCTTGCCAAAATATTGCCTTATTTTCCAAACCATGTTTATCAATAAAATAACCTACATCAATTGGGTGGTGATGCATCATGATTAATTGCTGTTTATTACCATCAACGCCTTGTTCCAAATTTATTAATGCTTGCTCACTAACAAAACCAGCTGGAGTCGTACTTTTACTATCAATAAGCTGAATTTGCCAATGAGGATGATTAATGGCTTTATCTGAGACAAATGGCGTATCTGCAAAGTACTTAGCAAGTAGTTCAAGTTCGTCATGATTACCTGCTAAGTAATAGATTGGTAACTCAAGCTTGCACTCATGTACTGCATTAACAAAGTTTTGATAAGACTGCTCAGTATGGTCTTGGGTTAGATCACCGGTAAAAACAACATAATCTATCGCGGGATTATCGCGAATGCTAATCAAGATGCCTTTAAGGTTTGTCAGAACATTATGGCCGTGGTGCAAACCGTCAAGCTCGGCAAACAAATGGCTATCACTTATCTGTGCCAAGACTATTGGCTCACTAGCTAGGGTGTCAATAAACTTCATAAATTATGCTTGCAGGTCAACATTCACCTGACCTAACCGTAGGCACAAATGTAACCACTCGTTTAGAAACTGGTTTGTTTGCTGCTTTTCATCTTGTTGATGCATTTGAGTATTCGGGTAATCGTAACGTGGCTTCACTTGCCTAATATCTTGTGTAGCAAGTACTTCCGCCATACGAGCATCATGATATAAACGAATAGTCATACGAGGATGAAGTGAGCTGACAACAGCACAAGGAATGCTTTTCAAAGCATCTCGTAAACTATCTTGCTCAAAACTTATCACTGAAGTATAACGGGTCACTTCTGTGATTTTAACGCTATAGGATAAGAAGTCGCTAATAAAAAAGTGGCGAGTTTCATCTAGTGCAGTTTTTCCTGCTAAGACCTTTAAAAGCAGCATATAGTTATTGGCACACAAAGTCATTAAGCTTACCAAGTTAGGCTGGTAACCCTTTTTAGTTGCATTTACTACTGCTCTGTTAGGAAAAAAACTCATAGATACCTCTTAATCACAACTTGTACTATCTGTACTTTTAATGGCTAGTGATTGATAGTTCATTGCCAGCCATTGTAACCCGATAATAGTTGCCGCGTTAGTGATTTTACCCTGCGTTAATAAATCTAAAGCCCTTGTTCTACTGACAAGATGTAACAAAATATCTTCATTTTCTTCTGGTAAACCATAAACGGCACCATTGTTAACTTGTGCACTATCGAAACAGGCTAAATAAAGATGAATGCGTTCGCTCATCCCACCAGGACTAGATAAGTACTGCATTATAGGTTGCAGGTCATTAGCAGTTAAATTGATATTAGCTTCTTCTTTCGCCTCTCTAATAGCTACCTCAATTGGACTTTCATTATCATCAAACATGCCGGCAATAAACTCTAGCAACCAAGGACTGTCATCGCCTCGAATAGCACCTGGTCTAAACTGCTCTATAAGTAAGAGTTTATCTTGCTTAACATCGTATGGCATAACAACTACAGCATCGCCTCGTTCAAAAATTTCTCGGGTAAATGTTTGGCTTTGCCCGCCCGAGAATAGTGCATGTTGCAATGAATATTCATTCATCTTGAAGAAGCCTTGATATCTCGTTTCAATCGAGTGTAATGACACATTACTATTATCAAATTGCTGCATAGCTAACGGCTTATTCTTATTCGTTTTCATAAGTGATCTCTTTTTGAAAATAATTTGTTACACTAGTAAACAGTTATTTTATTTGGTTAATTTCAAAATCCATGTAGGATACCCTACCAACTAAGATCGATAAATAATAAGAGTAATACACCCAAGGAATTCCTT
>PJEL010000770.1_pt1 | contig 36237 bp, 25 predicted proteins | sample 1853271 | NCBI WGS metagenome assembly PJEL01 (sample SAMN08108733, study PRJNA415343) | Invertebrate metagenome, whole genome shotgun sequencing project. | host: Globobulimina | place: Sweden: Gullmar Fjord | collected 2015-08
AGTGGATAATAGATTTCACTCTTCCTGTGTTACTATGTTTGATGATAGATTCTTTAGGGGTGATTTCTTGAAGATAAGATCTCAGTCTTCCATTGTAACCAGACTAACGAAAAAAAAAAGTACAACATTCGTCCAGTGATCCGAGATTCGACGATCGTGGATGGTTTCAGCCAAAATCCCAGCCAAAATCCGGACCAGACATAAGCTCCCTTTCTTTATTCATATCAGTCATTATAATTATATTTTTCAATATATTTTATTTTATTGTATCATAATATTACTTATTTACATGATCATACTGTCCGATCTTTGCAACTGCGTGTGAAACGGTGCGTTGATTGTCCTAACTAACTCACTCATCGAAAGACCCGAGGTCACCTACACTGGAATTCTTCTTATGTATCGTGACTACAATATCATTTAATTAATAACAATGTGTGTATTGAATGTTCGAACAATTGCCAAGATGTTGTTCTGAGTGACTTTCCTCGGAACCCTCTGACGGTTGGCCCTTGGCTGTGGGCTTCACAATCGTTTTAGGCCTCTACTCCTCGCATATCAAACCAAAAACACTGTGGTTGATGTTTAATGATAATTTGAGGCTGCTTTGATTCCAATATTCGCTGTATGTAACGCAGGAAGGAACAGAGTGACATGTTGTGAATATGAAGTCTGTCGGTTGACCCAAGACCTCTGTATAGCCCACGATTTGGGGATTTTCCATGTGCATACTGCACTACAGAATATTTTTCTTCATCATAAATAGATAAATTGGCGTCTGTTTGTCATCAGCTTTAGTTTACATCCTGAGAGTATGGAAATTTCTTTGCTGCTTGACAAAGTTTTCTTCCAATTGCATTGGACAGTGGTTTACAATCAAAAATCACTCTTTAATAACGTTATGCAAGTCTATTTATATGTATCTGGGGTGTCTGGTATTGAGGATGTGAAGAATATGTATATTTTCCCCCCAAAATCAGCCCATGCAAGTATTTGTATTTGAATTGTGGTCCCAACTGGTTCCTGCAGCATGAGACCAAATGTTGAAAGCCCAAACGATATTTCTTAGGATGTCTAATGGATGTAATGTTCATGGTATGTCGAGAGAAATTCACCAGCTCCTTTGAAGACATGGAAAAGCATTTTTGCTGATTTGGCAAGCTTCATATTGACCTCCCACGAGATGCTTCACCACCCATAAACTCCTGATTACAAGTGCAGATACGATACTAGACGAAAATAGGGATATTTCACGACCAAATGAGGTGGTGAATACCTAAATTTGCCGATTGGACTTACTTCGTGCATTTTCTCTCTGCTTGCTTCACTTCACCATGCTCCAGCAGGCCACACAGACAAGGAGAACACGATTCCTTCAATTATCAGACAATTAATCTTTTCCTCTGGATATATGGTGTACATAATGCCGCATTTGTCCTCTTCTTGAGTGATCAAGGAAAAGAGGTGGAGGGTGCCAACAGGATCTTTCAAAACTGGGTCAAATCTTGGGTCTCCAATGTATATTATTGGATCTACTTGAGGCTGATGACAAAAAAATGACCAACGTAACGCGCTACTAGTATATCTACCATGACATGTTCCCGGGAGAAGCTGCAATTATCACAAGTGATGAGAATGGACTTGTTTTCTTGCTTAATGTGAGTTCTGGTCTGTGTTGTACGGGGCAGAGGCACTGCATATATAATTTGATTCTGATATTAATGTATCAATACATTGGTAGAGGCACCTTGTGGTTGTTTACGGCTCTTGTGGTCATACTTCTGTTCAAAGTGGGTTTGAACTCAACCGCTCCATGGCACCTACACAGATATGCATTGCCTGCGAATTAAAAGCAACGCTAGGGACCTTTATTTATTGTCGAAGCGTATAATATAGGGAATTATTACCTGAATCATACGTTTCTCATGCGAAACGTGCAGTTCCTTTGGTGGTGCTCTATAGTGCCCAGTTGTTGCTGTGATTTTGGCACCAGATGTGTTTCATTGTGACACTTTTGGCATCGTGCAAGGTTACCATTGACCTCTATCTTACATAGACCTGAACAGATGTGATATATGAACTGCCATTGCAGCCATACGGGCCAGAAAGCAGTATATAACTGCTGACATGTTTGCATGGATCAGTTGTGAGAAAAGCCAACAATTCATCGCTATTACTGGTCGATGTTACTATTATACTTTCTATACTTGTATGTAATATTTATAGACATCATTTGACTCGAGAAAACTTTTGAATTCGTCTTTATCAGACCAAATGACAAAGGTTTTTCAATTGAAACTCAGATGAAACCATCCACGATCGTCGAATCGCGGATGGGTGAACGAATTTGGTTCAGCGGAGAACGGTCCCTTAGAGCCCGTCACGATGGTGGGTTTCAGCCCACAGCGTCAAGAGGAGAAAAGCTCAACAACAACGATCCCCATGGATGCTCATCAAGAGAACATTGGCCATACTAGGGTATTCATAAATGTATTATAAACAAATATAAATGGACAAATGATGCCATGTGCTCTTCTACATCTCCAAAAGAAGCACATGGGTGGCAGTAGACTTTCCTTGATGTCTCCCGAGGTGTGTCCTATTCAAAGGGCCCTTTGATGGGAAGGTATGTCGAGATAGATATTGGCGGGTTTCCACTATGGTTCTTACACAATTGTTGATGAGCCCTACACCAGAGTTGGCGGATGCATCATTTCAATTTACATGCCATAATCACGTTGTGGAAATTTTCTTTTTGGAGAAGAAGCTTGATCATGCAGTTGACAGTTAAAATCGTGTCACATTACACTAGAAGTGGCATCTTTTTGCTCCATGCCTCTGTTTGGCAGAAGAACAGCAAAACATGAGCAAATACATGTATGTTTCATGCTCAATATTGGAAGTTTTCTTAAAGAATGCTGAATGATCGTCAATGAATGTCAATGGAATCTCCACTCCACGAGAATTCTGGAAATCATTCCATGCTTTCTGTACATCTGGATGAGAACGGATATCATCCAGATGGTTGCGCAACCAAGCATGCTTGGTCCACTAGTGGACTACTAGTCCAGTACTGGACTACTGCCAACCTAGTCTGCTCACCTCGTATCAGTTACAGATGGTTCACTATTCTGCAGTATCTCTATCTGTGGTGTGATGAATGCAGGACTCTTTGGGGATGTCTTATGGTCTGGTGATGCCTTCTTGCTTTGGTCTTGTGACCACTTTTGAAGGTATTGTTATAGCATTGTGGATGTAAGTTCTATTTTTAAGGATAATATTTTGGATTTTAAATACATTAAAACATATAATATACACACATGTGTGCATAAATGTACTGATGTCGGAATCTCAACCGTTCCTTTCGCGGCATTTCTTAGCGACCACGGCATCCACGTTGGGTGCCGTGCCATTTCCACCTTCAGGTCCTGAAGATAGCGATGGAAAATCGGTACACCATAATATTCTCTGTATCACTGGTTGGAATGATGATCTACAGGTACGAAGAGGGTTTTGTCGTCCGAAGCAATCGGAAGAGACCGAGGGGCCTTTCTTGACCTTATCACGGATGATGTGAATGCCTCTGTAGGAATATCAAATGAATTTATGCAATTTTAGAGTAGAGAAGAAATCTGGGGGCATCTTGGGGTCTCCAGAGTTGTCGTTGTTGTCAACCTTTGTGTCTCATTCTCGCTGCACGACCATTGACATTGGGCGACAATTCAAGTCTTTTCATGGGGACTCCTCAATGGTAGTTGCTGGTTCCACCGATGGACATTTGTATCGAATGAAGTTGACCCTTCCAACGATTCCCGGGTCATCACCGTCTGCAATTCGTCTAGATGGCTCTGACTTTGAGAACACCTCTCTGCTCTCCTTTGCAAGGCCTCATCGTGGCTTTTGTTCGTCAGTTGCTGTGCATGAAAATGGAAATGTAGCCGCAAGTGTATCTCTCGACGGAACTTTATGTATTTCTAATTTAGATGGCGAATCAAGGGGCCGGGCATCGAGGGTTCATCATGACTCTGCTGGCGCTGTGTCCTTTTCTTGCTGTAGATGGACCATGTCAGGGGATTCAGTTGTCACCACGAACCATCAAGGGGGAACATCTGTCTGGGATTTACGCGATGTGAAATCAAAATTGCTTCTCAGATGCCATGAATATAGTTCTAATAAAGGTAGGGGTGAATCTCTGATTTCACTTGCGTGCAATCCAGCCAAATCGCATGTCTGTGTCGTGGGTACAGATGGAGGACATTTGTATGAATGGGATTTTAGGTTTCCCAAGGAGCCTGCATACACAGACATGGTTGATGGACCTGTCAAGTCAATAGTCTACGAAAATCAGGGATCTACTGTAGAGAGGCTCAGGTTTTGCACAGAGAATGGTCGAATATATAAGATGATAGATGGGGAAGCCCACCTGTTATATGAAGAGCCACTTCTGGGATTTGAGAGTATGTGTGTTTCGTCTACTGGGATCGATTCTCAATTATTTTGCTCAACACAACAAGAGGGATTGATTTACATTACCACAAGTAGTAAATATTATTGAAAAATTGATCAATCAAAATCAAATTTTTGAAGCCACATTCAGGCGTTCATTTCTTCATAGCAGCATAGTAAAGCTGAATGTAATCAATAGCTGGCTTATTCCAGCTCCAGTCCTGAGACATCACCCGTTGCTGGAGACTTCTAAACCATTCTCTGTCATTGTAATACGCATCAAATGCTCGATTGAGAGCATAATCCAGGGCACCCTCATCTGCACCTTCAAAGGAGAAGCCGTTTGTTGCATCTACAGCATCGGCTTCCCAATCTGTAGATCCTTCCATCTCCCAAGCAGCCCTGGCTTTGTCGCAGTCCACATCAAATACAGTGTCCTTGAGGCCCCCTGTTGCACGTACTACTGGAATTGCTCCATATCTCATTGCAATCATCTGGGTCAATCCACAAGGTTCAAACATCGATGGCACCAGGATCATATCACATGCTGCATATATTAAATGGCTCAGTGGTTCATCAAATGCAAAGCAGAAGGCTGCATTCTCCCCAGCATGAACTTGAGCCAGCCCATCAAATTCAGCTTGAACCTTGGGGTCAGGTGCAGATCCCAACAGAACAAATTGACCACCTCTCTCTAAAGTTTTCCAGCAAGAGTGTGCGATCAAATGTGTCCCCTTTTGCTTTGTCAATCTGGTTACAACCCCCACTAATGGCTTGTCGCCCCATCCTGTCAAACCTAGACGCTGTCTCAGTGCTTCGCGAGCTGCAGATTTTCCTGCCTCACAAGTAGCATGCGTATACTGAACTGGGACGAACTGATCTGTTTCTGGATTCCAGATATCTACATCTATGCCGTTTCTGACACCGACGAGCTTGGCACTGTTGGATGCCACTGCAGGATTGCCACCAATTTCCCAAGCGTATGATGGGGAAACTGTAGTAAATCTCTGTGAATAGAATGCAGCCTCCCCAATGAGATCAGCTCCATAATTCAGATTATGTATCGTGAAGACTACGCTAGGTTTCCAGAGGCCCTGACCATGGTATTGCTCCCAGTAAGCTTTTGCAACAGTGGCAGTAGACCAGTCATGGCAATGTATGATATCTGGCTGTCTTTGAGTACGAAGCAAGAATTCCAAAGCTGCATGAGAGAAGAAATCAAATCTTCCAGCATCACCATTTCCCTGATAGACAGATCCTCCAGAAAACATTCCATTTCCAGGCTCGATGAACCACACCCTAATTCCCTCAACAATGCAGGTGCTAACGAAAATTCTTGTCCCACCCCATTCAAATTCTGTCTCGTATTTTGTGGCTCCAAGGAGAGGACTATGTAAGAAAAAGTCGTATCTCGGCAGTATTACTTCAACCTGATGGCCTAAATCCTGCACAGCACGTCCAAGGGCAGTCACAACGTCTCCCATGCCACCAACTTTTGCAATCGGAGCCATCTCAACAGCAATATGGACAGCATACAATGGAGGCTCCTCAACCACCGCGTCTTCCACAGGAATATTATAATCCAACCCTCCTCTATTGTCAAAGTGATGCTCATTGTTTGAGAAAACAAAATCTAAGGCATATGCGTCTTTTGGCACCGGTACAGTAACCTCATAATGGTCCCCAGTTGTCTTGGTCATCTGTTTTGAGCCCAATGACTGTGGATGCCTCCACCTATTATAGCCCAAAGTGATGGAAACATCTGAGCTCCCATTTAAATCTGTATTATTTGGGTTATAGAATATTGTCACATCTTTGCCAGCCTTTGGGATCTCTGGCTTTGTGAATAAGACATGTCTCATTTGAAGTCTTCTTACTTTCTCTGCCTTATCCTGCACAATGGTGAAATAGATGTTCCAGTAAATGAATAAAACAAATACAATTCAAGTCAATGGGCATATTGAATCTACGTACTCGAACTGCTTGCCTTTCCTTCAATTTTTTCTCTTCAAGCTGTCTCTCCTCCTTCTCTTTCTGCCGACGTGTCTCTGTCAGTTTCTTTTTCAATGGCTGAATAAGTGAGTCAGCCCAGGCTATGGTATCCTTCCCTCTGTCAACAAAGACGGAATAATCATTCTCTCGGTTATTATCAAATACATCACCTGAAAAGATTACCATGTTCAGGGCAACAGCATCCAGTGGAACCTTTACGGTAGCCTCCCACCAATCTCCAGGATTAGAGGCATCTTGCTTGCTTTGCTTCGTTTTCGATCTCTTGAAAGCGAGATCAACTGGATCCATCCAACCATTGTGACCTACACGTAGCATCAATGGGTTGCTTTCAACGTCAATATCGGCGAGGCATGTGGCACTCTTGTTGTATAGAATCTTGATTTGCTCTGCACCACGAACAGTCCTCTGTTCTGCAAGGATAATTGGTACACCAGAATCGTCCTCAAAGGATGTGTGTGAATTTCTCGTCAATGATGTATGCTCTTGCTTGATAAAGTTGATCAAATTCTGCGCGTTCACGGCGTCCTGTTCCAACGCAGCAGTCTCCCTTTGCCGCTCTGCCTCTTCTGCTGCAATTCGCTCTAATTCCTTCCTTTTGAGAAATTCAGCTTCTGCCCTCTCAGGGGCTGTATCGATCCATTTTTTCTCCGTCATATCTCCATCAATAGGAATAGAATAATTCTGAGAATCGTTGTTGTCATACATACCATCCATATTGCCAAAAATGAAATTTATCTCGTATGCATCTGCTGGAAGAGAAACTTCTGCTCTGTAAAAATTTGTGCCAGGCACAAGGGCCCCAACGGATTGCATTTCAATTCTATCACCAGAATCTATATCAAGTTCCCAATTATTGCACTTGGCATAGAGCTCCACATTCGCTTGATGCTGTAGAATGTTAGACTTTTCCTTGTTGAAGTATAGAACTGCATTTGCTCCAGCCACCAACTGGGTGGGAACAGTCAGGAAAAGCCAATCTTCCTTGCCCTGTACAACAACAGAAGGATCATGCTGTAAAACTGCCTTATTTGAGGCCTCGATTGCCAATTCTGCCTCAGATTTTTCTTGCCTCATGATGGCAGGGCCTGGTGTGGGTGACCCTGCTCCTGGTTTTGTACTTCCACTAGCATAACTCCACTTGTCTGAAGATGAAGACATACTAGAAGGTATCGAATTGTTTGATACCCCGGATGCATTCTTGAATTTGAACACAAGGGTCTCATCACCTTCAACTTCCAAAAGCACTTCCTCATCAAGAAAATTTGACACAACTTCTTCTTCCTGTGCTTCTAATGGGACTGAATCGTTATCGTCGATTAGGTTGGGAATATGCTCACCAACAGCTTGCCCCAAACGTGCAAGAGCAGCGTGCTGCTCCAGAAAATGTGCCACCTGGCTCTCGATCTCAGGATTATGGGATATCAAAGAGCTTACTTTTGCCCTCAAATCGGCATTCTCTGATCGTAATTCTCTACATTCGTCCACGGAACGCATTGATAAGGTTTTTCTACCCTGACGATGCACGCTTTGGCTCGGCGCAGGTCGCCAAGTCAGAGCCATTGTCCTGGTCCCAGAATTGCCAACTCTTGCCCTATGAGGTTCAAGCACTGCAAATAGCCCAATGTATGATAGAATAGTTAGAATTAGTCGTATCAGATTATTTATATCGTACTGGAAATACAGTGGAATGAGCAGGATCAGAGAAATGATACGCACTTGTAACTTGGCAAGACCGCACGTTCGTTGATACAGGATAAGGGTCCCTCGTCAAACGAGACAATCTACCTAAATCGAGTCCCATTTTATTCATACTGAAAATTTCTTGAAATGATTGAATTACGTCCATGACCGACAAGTATGTACGATTTCAATGCGTCGAGCATTCTGTCCAGATCCAGATCAAATCGATTTCTGGACTGATGATAAAGATATTTATGGATGCATCAACATCCAAAAGATGGACGATTACTAATCCAGCATTAAACGCAATAAAATCAACAAGGAAACGAAAGAAGAAACGTTGCAAACTACATCACTACATTGTATTTGTTTGAATGAGCACCAGGAGGCCTTCTGCAGTCCCTAAACAGAGGGAACTCCCCGAGTCATTCACTGAAAGGGAACGGATCGGCTGATCATGTGTACAAATGGTGTCTATTTCCTTCAGCAGATTTGGGTCCCATGCGCGCAGGGCACCATCCGAGCCTCCAGAATACAACACACCACTGTTCCCCATAGCAAGGCAAGATACTCGCTCACCACCATGAGCTTGTGAAACAATATCGACGATTTCTAGGTCGTCCAAGCTCCATGATTTTATGCTACCATCGTAGGAGGAGCTTAGAAGGAGTCCTCTGTGGATCACCAAGTCTGTGATGCGACCAGCGTGGGCTTTTGTGTGGGATGCTTTCAATTGCAAGGCACCATTCTTTGAGATACAAAACGAGTACAGGCATCCGTCAACAGTTCCAGCATATAAAGCATCTTTTGTGCATACCAAACTTAAAATATCTCCCTTGTCCAAGCGAGATGTTGCTACAGGTGAAGGCACTACTCTGGCCGCATCAAACTGCTTTATCTCATTACATGCAGCACTAAACAGCCAACGACCATTTGAGGCTAAAGTTCGTACCCAACCACAATGATTTTGATCCACAACGGAATACGCTTCTGAATCCAGGTCCCCTTTTGACGGTGCCCAGGACAAGATGGTCTTTGCATGTGTTCCCATGAGAACGCTATCCTCGTCATCGCCAATCAGGACCGAATGGCACGGCCCTCCACTTAGAATGATCCTTTTTTCAATCTCAAGTCCATTTGTGCCAATTTTCCATATGGACACCGTCTTATCCATACCAGCACTGAGCACCTTATCTTCCCCAAGAAAGGACAAGGCACCCACTGCTCCTGTATGAGCCTGCTGCACCGCAGTCAGTGTCTCCCCACATCTTCCAATCAGATCTGCGTATGAAACCAATGTTTCCGCTTGTACTCCACAAGGCAACAGACAGTCGTTTTCAGAGGAGAGGAGAGCACTGCAGAGCACTGACCTGGGAACAGACTTTCCCAACCTTCCCGGCGGAAAGACCACCCTTTCTCCCTGTCTATGTACTCTTGTTTGAACATTGTACCGTGGTATTTTATACGAGCAGTACGTACGCCGTGTTTCCGCTATGGGAGGCACTGCAGCGAGAGCTTTGGACTGGACCACACAAAGCGACATTCCCCCGAGATGCAAGCAATTGTCTTATACAACGTCTCAACAATTACAATTTTGTATGCAAGAATAGTTGCCGTGCAGTTGAATACAGATACGAATCTAGCAACCCAACAAGAACATGGTAGCGATGCCAGCACGGTTTACGATTCTTCAGTCTGTATTCACGTATGGTACATATCAATGGTTGCACAGTCACTATTTTAGTACATTTACATATACATACTGTCGCAGAGTCGTAGTGAGAGGATGGTATGTATCCGACCGACTAGCAACTTGATTCAACCAAGTTGCTGATGGGCCCCACTCAAATGTTGCTCAACACGATATTCCTCATGTGGTTAATGAAATGAAGATATTATGTTGTAACCCGAAAAAGATCATACTAATTTGACATAATCGTAGAGTCATTGGCACATCTCGTTGATACGAGTACGTGGATGAGGACTTTTCTTCATCGCATGGGAAAAGGTCAGACGTGCTTGTCTGGGCATTGAATCGAACAAGATTGATTGATTCATTGATTGATATTAGTAAAAATGTCTTCAACATCTGGACTTTCCGACCTCGTTGACTGTGCGTGATTGTTTTACTTTTGTCTCGTTGCTTGGCGTTTGACTCTGTAACGTTCTCTGCAGGCATGGTATCCATAGTGACGAATGATGGAAGGCATATTGTAGGGACTCTACGAGGATATGATCAGGCGACGAACGTGATTGTGGATGAAAGTGTGGAGAGAATTTACAGGGAAGATGCTGGTGCTGAGACAATTGCACTTGGTTTGTATGTTGTTCGCGGGGACACGATTGCCATTATTGGTGAATTAGATGAAGAATTAGATGCTGATGTAGATTTTGAAAGCATCAGGGCTCCCCCACTAAAAGAAGTTGCACATTAGCACCGTGTTTGCTTCTTGTTTGACATCAAGGCTTCTGCTCGAGTGTCCTCATCTGATGTGAGGATATTGCATGCTATGGTATTGTTCACGGTTCTTCTGTCAATGAACACGCAGTAGCTCCCATCCGAGAGATTATGACATATATTGTGGCGAATCACATTATCTGAGCCATACTTGGGAGCCCGCTTAAGAACTCGGATCCCAGAGCCCTTGACTCCAAGTCCTTGACCAATATTGTCTTTGACAGTGTATTGTCTACCCTTTAAGGCTATCCATGATATGGACGCATGTATGCCTTTTAGATCCGATCCATTAAATCTATTCTCAATTATTTGCCCTCCTGTAGTAAATTCTTTCACGTCTATATTTTCAGATGGAACGTGGGGACCAAAGGTATTGTTCCTAATGATGTTGAAATCGCTCTGGTCTTGTGCTTCTCCACAGGCAACAGTTCTCCCATAGGCTGTTCCTATATAGACTCCTTCTCCGTTACCAACATATCCTTTACCAGTATGTTGAATGTGAGAATGCGCAAGCAAATTATGTGAGGAATTGTAGCGAATTCGTACTCCTTCATGCCACGTATGGCTGCTGGTGATGAACAAAACTTCAGACCAAAACGTGTCTTGGAGATCCACAGCGCGTAGCATGTTCTGCACTCTGAATCCTGCAAATCTCACATGAGTGGAGCGAACGATTTGTATTCCTGCACCAGTATGAATGTTTGGATAGCCATCGATGACGGTGTATTCTGGGTCTCCACAAAAAGTGATCTTCTTGTCCTTGGTCCCATGCAGCTTGAACACTGTGCCACTCGTTGCTCTTGTTGGCCAAGTTCCACACTTTCCTTCTCCCGTTGTTTTCTCCATATCGGAATAATGAGGCTTGTGTGTCCCAGCTGCCAATTCAATCTGCATGTCAGTACAAAACAAAATGCTGTCAGACTGTACACTTGTATGTCTGTACAAGTGGCTGCTTGGAGTCATACCATGTCACCTGGTTTAGCATGTTTACCTAGCTTCCGCATCTCATCGAAACTTTCTGCTCGAAAGTATCTTTCATACTTGAAGAGCTTACAAATGCTCGAATGGGGTTCATTGCGTCTTCTGGAGCCCAACCGACCGTGCGATATCCATCTTCTCAGAGAAATCTGAACTTGTGGTAATTCTTTGCGAGTTATCTCAAAAGATGATGCTGATAGAAAGAATAATGTGACGAATATGGGCAAGGCGACCAGAATGAGGGTGACCCCCCTTCGGTCTGTTAGAAGAAGCATGTCGTTGCTCACGGCTTTTTCACATGCTCTTCCACGAGTCCTCAAAGAGTCTTGAAATCACAAATCGTATACATTATGTAGACTTGATTGATGATTGCATACACAAAGGAAAGTTCTTGTCAAAATTATCTCAGGTGTTTCTGGGTCTGTCTCCAAGCATTTGTCATCATGACTACTCCCCCATATAGGGCATACCCTTTGCAAAGGGGTATGTACTCAATTGAGTGTGACTCAATTGGGTCACGTTTGAAACGGCTGACACGTGGCTGAGCTACGGTGGGCACCTGAGTAATCCTTTGGATGTCATAGAGCGAGATATGAGATGTAGATTCTTCAGCAACTGCTTCATTTCTGAGGGCACTCTCTAACTGCTAAAAGAGTTACTGCTAAAGTAATAAAGTACTTAAAAGGGTGAACTCTGGCAAGTTCATAAAAGCAATTTAACATGTCTATATGGAGACTTCGCTAAAAAAAGCTCTAAAATCAAATACAATCTAAATAGTACAATAGCCTTAATATCATTGGCTTTCTCATTTCAGGTGACCCGCTGACTCAAGTATAATATGCTCTGGAGCAGATTGGGATCTCTCCATCGCAACTGAGTCTGTAGATGAAGTTTCTACGTGCTTCTTTGGTTCTAATTCCATCATTTCCACATCTTGTACACCATTCACAGCCAAATCCATATCAATGGTAGATTCCTTGTGCTGGGTACCGCTGCTGTGAATAACATCAAATGATGCCTTGGCCCAGCAGGTGACTGCCAATTTGACATCATACGTGTCCGCAAATTCAAGTTCAAATCTTAAGACTCGTGGTCCTTGGTATGGAGCTGGTACCGGATGACCATCTCTGTTCCATTTTATCTCTTGGGCATCGCTGGGATAAAACAGGACTATTTGAGCAAGCCCTCTGCTCGCAACAAGATCAACCATTGTTCCTCTCACAACTGGAACTTTGACTGGAAGGTGTGATCCAGCTGTAATTTGGGAGCAAAATCCAGTGCATCGTTGCGATCTATCTCCCTTGACCGCATCTGCTTTGTGCAGAGAATTTTGGTTTGATTCTAGTTCTGCTGGAATGACCCCAAACTCCACTGCTGTATTTCCAGTGACCCTCAGTCTCCATCTCAGAATAGGCTGGTCACCAGTGTCTATATTTGAAAGCAAAAGTTTTGGTCCCATATCCAACAGGCGTATGACAGGGTATTTGCCCCCTTCCTCGCTCGAGTCCTGAATGCTCAGCCCTGAAGCTTCACACCATGTTGAATCAAAACCACAACCAGCATTTTCTTCCAGATACAGCCTCTCTCTCCAGTTCAGGTGTCTGCACGGAACGACCAATTATTAGATCCCTGAGAGATACTACATGGTTGAAGAATGGGAGAGATACAAAGAGTAGAACAAGAGCGACTTGTCCCAAGGTGTCGCACACTAGGGTGTCAGCGACAGTGGTCGTTCGGCCTTGGAAAAACACAGCACTCTCTAGTATTGTTGTACTCATTCAGTGAAGAAGAACTACGTGGATGACAAATGTAACATCCATACGGAATTTAGAAATAACAAAGAATACGTACTTGAAACGTCTTGCTGACTCGAAGTCGCCCTCGTGAATGGCCAACACACGCTCTCTAGCTACATGCTCTGTGAGCTTCAGTCCACTTACAGGCATGTATATATTGAAGTATTTGTTTGTTTTAGATAAAGCATTCAATGACTTTCCGTCAAGTTGCTGCAGGATGTTCAACAGCGCCGTGTCGGGCAACTGCATCAACTCTACGCCCTTCTCGCTACCGTGGGGCATTCTATTGCTGTGTGCAATAATATGCCTATAATGAATTCTAGATAAAAATATGTGTGCTTCAAATGTAAATGTATCTAGTTAAATGAATTCTGAGTGACACGTTGCTTGTTCATGTGCGATGTAGATTTCGCCATTTTTCGCCACCCGAATCGTATCTGTAGATGGTGGCGCCCGATTTCAGGCCACCAGCTTGAACGACAGGAAATCTTTCAATTTCGACATACTACACAAGGTACCAGTGTTTGGATGACACATGGTGACTTTCAGTCGAGCATACTACATACTACATACGACCAGATCAGCGTTACGGCTACAATCGTCGTACACACATTCAGTAGCTACTGAGAAATTCAAATTTCTTCGATCGAAGGAAATTTCCTTTTTAAAAAAAAAACTGAAGGGAGTTCCCGCCTGGATCGGCAGATTGGGAATCCGGGAAGAGTGACAAATACATCTTATACCCTACCTGCGGTCCATGATTATATCCGTATTTCTACATATTTCTGCGAACACACAGGTCGGGAAATCGGTCGGCGAAGTTGGCCAACTTCGCTGTAACATCGCAACATAACAACAGGCTGATTTTCCATTCTTGGATCAAAAGTATCCATTTACATACATACAATAATTTCACAAAAATTCACTGTCGGTAAAGCAGCTATTCGCATTGGCTCAAGATGGCGACAAAAGATCAGAAAATGAGGATGGACATGTATGAGGCGCGTGCGAAGGCGTACAAACGAGTGTGGGCAACCGATTTGATGGGCACAACGGGTGCTAGTCCAGGATTTTGTTGCTACAGTATCTGGTGCCCATGGTGCGCGAGTTATCAGCTGAGGAAGAGAGCTCTATATGGAGATATGAACAGATATTTGTGTTGTGCTGGATACTTGCCTTGTTCAGGAAGATGTGGCGAGGCAAAATGCCCAAGCTGCTGTCTCTGCCTCGAAGTATGTATCTGCTTTAGTCAATCTGTTGCCTCGACAAGATGGATGTTGCAAGACGAAATGCATCTGTCCAACACTAAGTGTGACAATTGCATTATTGCAACAACAGTTTTTTTCCAATATTTGTCCTGCATCTTCTCTTGCATCGCGATCTGTGTCGACGGAATGCAGGAAGCAGCTTGCATTCTTGATTTTATCGCCGACTTCATGTGGTGCTCGATGTGTGCTTGCATGCAGACGCAGCACAAGCTGCAGTTGGATGCAAGAGATCAAGACCCAAGTCTTGTACAACCATTGCATCCTTTCATGGCTCCAATTCAGCAACAAATGCACTTTGTACCACCTCAAGGTCAGCCTGGAGCCCCACCACCAGGTCAAGGATATCCACCACCACCTGCAGGATATCCTCCACCACCTGCAGGGTATCCTCCACGATGAATGCAGATAAATGTTATGAAATGCTGTAAATTTACATATATTTGTATTGCATACATTATTCCTTCTATTAATCTCCAAGGGATGCCACTAGCTTGATGCTTCTTGCCATGGCATGCTGCACGAGTCCAAATTGGATGTCAACAATCATTTCTTGGGTCCCAGGTTTGTCAACTAGTTTCCGCAGCTTTGGATCTGATGAACGAAGCGTTTCCTGCACCTTTGTGATGACTGATACTATTTCCGAGGGTCCTGGAATGCTTGAACTAGGGAGTAAATTGTTTAAATCGCCATCCAGTCTCGAAATAAGGGGCACCAAAGTTTCCATCCTGTCTCTCGCTTGTATTTCCTCCCTTGTGACAGGTACAAGCTGCGTTGCACGAGATTCGCCTATTCTATTGCTAATTATCTGACGTGCTATATTTGAGATATATGCATCCACCAATCGCACAATTTCCCGAGCTAGTGGTTTACGGACAGGCCTTCCACCATCCGAGAAGACCCATTCAGCAAGAGTCCACATCTGAGATGTGTCAAAGTCGTAACTTTTAGAACCTTCCTTCACCAAATTATCCAGTCTATTCCAGCGCAATCGGCCATTCTGTAAGATCAAATCCTCAAGAGATGACCTCAATTCCGGCGCAGGGTCTGTAAGAAGTCTCTTTGCTACATATGGGTAGGCAGCACCAAGTAAATTATAATTAGGATCTGCACTGAGTGCCAATCCTTCAAGAACAGTCAGAGACCGTAAAATGAGTGCATAATAAGCAGGCACTTTAAATGGATATTGAAAGAGAACTCCACCCAAGCCATCGACCAGTGTCCTGAAGTTGAGCCGGGTTACTGTGGAATCTGACAAGACCTCGTCAAAAAATTCAGCTAGGGCAGGGGCTATTGGTGTTGTATCAACATCAGGATCCATGAAATCCAAAGTATAATAATCGTAACACATAGCTAGATAATCTCGGTTCACCAAGTGAACGACATGAGATATGATAGCATAGCGAGCCGACGTAGGTGCTTCACTCATCATCCCAAAATCCAAGTAAACCAAATCTCCCTCTTTTGTTGCGAGCAAATTGCCTGGATGCGGGTCTGCATGAAAAAATCCCGCCTCTAAAAGCTGTCTCAATGTGCATTCAACGCCTACAGTAACAAAGTCCACGACATCCAAACCTGCACTGGACATTGCTTCCTTGTCTGTCAGCTTTACACCATCAATCCATTCCATCGTCAACACCCTTCTCCTGGTTGCAGACCACTTGATTTCAGGGGTGCGAATCCTAGGGACATGAGAGTAAAGATCTTGAAATTTCTCACAATTTTTTCCCTCTTGTATATAGTCTAACTCTCCAAATAACCTCCCTGCAAATTCATCCACCAATGGAACTAATGGCTGAGACAAGATATCCAGCCGGGAATCAACTATATTCATCAACCTGCGAAGGAGAACCATATCCACTGCGATTCCCTCCCCAATGGCTGGCCTCTGTACTTTAATTGCAACAGTCTCGCCTGTTTCTCTCAGAACACCTTTGTACACCTGACCTAATGAAGCCGCAGCGACAGGCTCCTCAGATATGTAACTATACATCTCCTCCACAGGGCACCCCAGCTCTTCTTCTATCACCGCCATTGCTACAGGGGTGGGGAATGGGTCAAGTTGGTCTTGCAATGATGCTAAAACATCAAGATACGACTTCGGAAGTAAATCAGGTCTGGAAGACAGAGCTTGTCCAACCTTTACGAAGGAGGGACCCAAACCTGCCAAGGTATCTCTCAACTGCCCTGCCCTCTTGGTTGCATTTGCCTCAAAATTTCCGGATGCTACGTCAGCAGCTATACCCCCAATGATTCCCCCAAGAGAACTAGCGATAGATAGAGCCCTCGCAGTCAAGTACGTGGGCCTTCGCGATAGGGAATCCGCGAGCCTGTCGGGGTCGTAGACCTGTCCCATTTCTGCCAGTAGTTCTGGTAACTCCGGTGTTATCGAGGAGAGTTCCATAGCCTCCACCAACGACTTTTGTCCGGTTTCTGTAAAAAACCACGAGTCATCTACCTCTTTTTCTTGAACTGCTCTCCTCCTGAAGCCTTGTGTGCATCTTCTCCGAGCAACATGTGGTCCTCGAGGCAGAGGCAATATTTTACCACCGCAGAGGATCCTTCCGCTATTCATCATTAATTACAATCACATATAGGCAATTCATGAAATAAAATCAGAAGAAAAATCAACACAGTGGATCATTTGTGGAGATGGGATTCGCTTCGCAGAAGGTCGCTCTCTCCAAGCTCGCGGCTGTCACCTCTTTCAAATTTGTGAGCCTCTGATTCAATCCTCTGGAGACTGCGTCCAGAGCGCCCAGATGGGGACCATCCATCAGTTCTACTCTTGTGTAAGCGCAACAGAAGAACTATGGCAAGCCCTGCCACAACCCCAGCACCCAGGAGCACCCATAGCCCATACACTTGCATGAAAGTAATTTGACCAATTTCATCATTGTTGATTCCCTGGTTCAAACAGGGACTGTTATCCAAAAGGTATTGGCTTCCAATATCAGATATTGTTCCATCTTCAAGAAGACGAATTATTGCCAATGAAAACGCATCCACAATGCCTGTATCTGTCCGAGGGTTGAATGCCAGGCCATAGTCGTATGGCTCTACAGTTTGAGGCAACAATGTAAGAGCACAATTTGGCCAAGTGGCGACCAAATACTGAGCAACTTCAGCATCAATTAAAAATCCTGCCAAAACACCCTGAGCGACTAGTCCAGCTTCATCTTTGATGTCATCAGCAGATGCAATTTTTGCCTCCACCGTTTTCAAGCCATAGCGAGACAGGATTCGATCCTGATACACTTCCACAGTAGAGACTGCCAAGCCCTGCAAGTCATAGATGGAATTGACGCTACTGAAGCTTTGTAATGTCAGAAATGCTGCCAGATTAGCAGTATACGATGCACTTAAGATCAACGCGACGAAAGCCAGAACAATCACCACAATACGAGCTGCAATCATCGAGACCCCCATTGTCTCGCCTTGAATCATGACCCATAAGGTCCTCCACGTTGCTTCAACATAACCTTTGATCGAATCATCAAGTGTCACGCGACGTTTAATACTCATGACTTCTAATAAATAGACAATTATCGGTAGAAAAATCACCGTCAATCCTATCGACATCCATAACTTCCAAGTGAATGGCTTTGTCCATGCCCATCCCTCAGATGATTTTGGATTCGTTTTGGTAATTATCCCAATGCTTCCAGACCAATATGGATATGCCCATACTACTCCAGATTCTGTCCTTTCTGACGATATGGTTGTCGATGCAATAAATGCATCGCACACACCATCTGCTGGCAAAATTTTCTCAGTGAGCGTAGTGGGAGTGTCTGTATCAACACAAGCAAATACGTAGTCGACTCCTTCCTCCCAACCCATTCCTTCCTTTGCTGCCTCACGGAAAGAATCGATACTGAGACCAGTGAAAGAAGAGGATGCATTTGAGCTGAGGGAGCACAGGGCCATAGGTTCCAGTGGAATTGTACAGACCACGAATGGGTTTGACGTGGTGTTGCTCACTGAGGTGTTGTTGCCATTCTGTGCTAAAGATGTTGAGACATATGAGAAAAAAAGCACCAGTTTCAGGAAAGGTATGGACATCCTGGACATCTTAGACCATTCGGACTGCAACTGTTGACGTGCAACCAATCTGAAATCTGGTTGATATGGATATTTGAAGTATGCAAATTAATTGAGGATTTTTTTTTAAATGGGGTTGTTACACACAGTCGAGAAGCATGACGTGTTTCCTCCTTGAAATGAGGAAAGAGGTGGAAACCACAAAAGTGGTAAAAACCACCTCTTCATGTATTTCAAGTGAACCTACTTCTCTATAGTGCCTTGGGGCAAGAAGTAAGAATATAAAGTATACCAATACAATCAGCTGTCTCTCTGTGGGGTGACAAGGAATGTAAGCCTACAGTGAGATGACGAAATGATGCCAAAAACTTCAGAAGCTCCAATGAAACTTTCATTTAAATGTTGACCGCCGAGGTGCACCATGCCACGGCCCGTGGCGCGCCACCGAGTCGTTTTGACTGGAAATTTCCACTTTAAAGTGGCTGAAATTTGCTTTAAATCGGGACAACTCTCTCGATATAGATCCTCTGGCCCTGAAAGTTATATCATTGGATTCCATTTACTCTCTAGATTGCCATTAAGGCAATGTAAATGCAATTGCAATATACACATTTGTTTTTTAAATAATCACAAAAAAAAGTGAAATTTGCACTTTTCGAGTTCCATCTTTCTTTTTTTATCCCGGAGCTGATTCGTGAGGCGTCCCTGATTAGAGGGGGATGTGACATCAAATGTCTTATTAATACACAAATGATTTACATAGCTACGTCGTAATTAATTCTGGTCAGAAAGCATGGAAGACTTTTCAGGGTTTGAGCGGATGGATTTGTTGAGTCGGATACGAGAACTTGTCCACTCGGGAAGCAATGAAAAAGCATTAGAATTATGTAAACGTGGCATTGAGGAATATCCAGAAGAACAGGTGGCATTTGTACTGTTATCTGGCCACGCATCCCTAGGTCAAAAATCCTTTGTGGAAGCAACAGAGGCGTACGCAAAGGTATTGGATATAATCGGCAACACATCAGAAAAAACAGTTGATGTCCAGGGATGTACAATCGAGTCCCGTGTGATTTTATTGGAAGCGTGGAAAGGTTTACAGCAGGTCTATGGACTTCGTGGTGACACAAAAAATCAAGTCGAATGTTTGGAAAATGTGCTGAAGCTCACATCAGAAGGCGATCCAGGTGATGCAAATATTCGAATAGAGTTGGCAGAAAAATATATAGAGATTGGCGAGCACGAGAAGGGCCAGCACCAATTTTGGCAAGTGCTGCATAATATGCCTGTAGGATCTCAGGAAAGGCTGGACTGCCTTTGTAAAATGGCAGACTCCATGCTGAAACAGAAAGAAACTCACGTGGAAAAGGAAGTTGAATTGAAAATTAAGGATTCCGTCACAGATGATACCATAGGAGAGGAAGATAGAACGATATCCTGCATCAAGTTAGATGTTATGGCTGCAGTTGCAGCTAGAGATGACGATCTCCATGATGTTGGGGTTTCCTTGAATCACATTCTTGTCGAGATCATGGAGACATCTCCTGCCTCATTGAAGTATTTACCATATAGAGAGGAATATCTACAACGATGTCTGTTGAGGATATTCCATCACCCACCAAGGTCTGCAGAAAGGCAGCAATTTCGGCTTGCAGCCCTCAGGGAATGTGTCAAAATTATATGCACAGGAGGAGCATGCTCCAGCTTTGCTTTTGAGGCTGCGGTGTGGCTTTTGGAGGAAGAGGAAGAGATAACCGGTGGACAGGTCTCTGTTGGTGGGCAAGAGGTTGGGGGCGTTCAAACAGTTGCTGGTGGTGTGCAAACTGGGGCAGAAGGGCACATCGGGCAAGGTAGACAGGCAACCGTTGCATTTGCCGTGGAGAATTTTTCTAGAAGAATGTACCATCAATTTCCCACAAATCCAACAGCCAGAGTTCTGATGACTTTAATGATACGACGCCGTGCAATGCTGTCAAAGCATCCAGTTCCCCAGGCTGAGAGGAGAAAATGGGAGGAAACGCTAGAGGATGCCATGAAAGATGACGACAGGATTGATTGTGCATCTGGATTCAAAGCTTTGGCTGAACTCCATTACGAAAATCGCAACTATCAGAAAGCCCACGATGATTCTCTTAGAGGGTTGAAATGGTTACAAGAGCGCAGAGATCGAGGACACGAATCCCTATCACAAGTCGGCTTGGGTCTGCGTCTTGTACTTGCCAAGTCTTTACGACGTTTAAAACGTCTAGATGAGGCAGAGGAGCAATTCAAAGCACTAGCTGGCTGGGTAAGTGAGGGTGAAATTGCATTCTGTGAAATGTGTGGTTCTGCTCCGACATCCATTCATCAACAAGCTCTGCGAGGTACAGCATTGGTTGCCGTCGAAAGAGGAGATTTAGATGCAGCCCTATCTCAGTATGAAAGAATTTTAGGGAAAGCAGCTCTTGGAAGGGGCCCAGCAGAGCACTGGGCTCATGCTGATTATGGCTGGTTGTTATACCAGCAAGGTGACCTAGAGCAAGCTCGTTTCCACCTGGAAAAAGCAATCAATGTGTGTGAGGAAGAAGGATGCTCTGCGACTGATAGTCAGGTAGGCGAGCACCATTATAGACTTGGAGAAATATATTGGTCGCTTGGAGGAAAACTTAAAACAGACAAGCAGTATGCATACACTATGGTACGTGGTATATTGTACTGGTATTATAGTTTTGATAATTAGTTCAGGAGAGGCAAATTACCCTACTCTTTATTTGTAGTTTTATGAATCGGCCAAAGTGGAAGGCCATGCCCAGGCATCAGCGGTTGCAGCCTTGGGTAGATACTATGACGAGGTTGAGCACAACAGCGCAACAGCACAGCGATGTTACAAAAAAGCACTAAGCATCGATCCATCACTCAACATAGCAGGTACAGATTGATCACTTTAGAAATATATTGATTTCTTGGAGCGAATGGCCAGCATGTGCTCTCATTGTTTTTTGTCACTACTTCAGGCGAACTTCTTTGCCGGCACATGCTGAAGGAGGGAAAGTCAAATCAAGATGTCATCAACCTTTGCTCAATCTTACGTGAAAGGCATCCTGATGCTATATGGGTCTACCGGGAAATAGGTGCTGCCGAGTTAAGGAGAAAGGAATGGTCCAAGGCAATTCCTCCACTTCTGAAAGCTGTCAAGCTGGATGGTAAAGATGCATTAAGTTGGGAGAACCTCGGCCTCACCTATTACAATCTTGGTAGGTTAGCTTCAGCAAGAAAGTCGCTTAATAGAGCATTTGAATTAGATAAGAAGAGACAGTACACGAACCTAATGAGAGCTTGGCTAAGTGTGTCAATCAAGCCAGACTTGCACTCAGGGTGCCATCCTTGCTCAGTAGATTCGCCCCTGTACTATTTATCTGAAGCCTATAAATTATTTCAAGAAGCAATGAAGCATATAATGCGAGGGGCTCTGTGCACTGCAAAGGTACAGCTGGACGAGTGCAGCAAACACTTGAAGAAGTGCATCCATGGGGATGGCACCCTTAGTGCTGCACACAAGCTTCAAGGAGACGTGACTTTTATCCGACTAAAAATTGATGTTCTCACAAAAGTTGTGAGTGGACAAGAAGTAGGTCAGGCTGAAATGCTTGAGACATGGGATGGAGCAAAACGTTCAATCAGGCGAGCATTTGCAAAGGCCATCCATCTCAGACCATTCGAGTCATCTCTCTGGGGCAATATGTGTCTTTCTCTTGGTACAAAATACTCAAAATCTGAATGGATGGATCTAGGAATTCTTGCGCCCTCAGATATAGTCGAACGTTGCCTCATGGCAGGGATTCGGTTGGAGCCATTTTCGAGCAGGAATTGGCTTTCTTTAGGTTGTTTCCTGCTCAACCGCGATCCTTTTCTCTCAAAATATGCCCTTCTGAGGTCTTTACAGTTAAATAAAAAGAATTTTAATGCGTGGGAATGCATGTCAAACGTGACTGATCAAGATTCCCTGGAAATGGATTTCTGCCATCAGCAAGCCCAAGCTTTTAAGGAAGACTCTTTGGATGTATGGTCGAGGATCGTACAATCAAAGTGCGACGCAGGATCAGATCTCTATTCTAAGATCAATGTTGCAGCTGTCTTTGGGCCCAAGTTGATGGAATCATTCATGGGGAAAAGTTTCTCTGAAGATGCGAAGGATGGATCTACTGCTTTTGCTGCAGCTCTTACTGCACAGTGTCTAGATCCATTGAATCCAGACTTGTTTGTTTCACTATGGATGGCATCCCTTCGATATGGGAAATTTGGCGTATGCAGAAGATTACATGGCGTTTTCTTTGAAACATTAGAGGAAACCATGATTCCTTCAGCTGTTGCTCCCACCTGGAAGATTGGACTGTCCCATATTGATGAGGGAGGTATTCCATCTTTGCCGATTGTATGTCCAACTGATCCAGACAGCGCCAAGAAAGTTATACAATATTTGAATGAATCGAACTTGGATGCAACTTGCCCGGAGTTACTCTTATACTTGTTTGATTGTATTCTCACGTTGTATCACTGGCAGTCTACAGAGTATAGTGATTGCACCTGTGCTATCAAAAAGATACTAGTTCTCGGATCAAAGCATATAGTAAACTTTGTCAATGCATACCAAGAACCATTGATCTCAAGGCTGGGTACGTTTTATGAGATTGTAGACCAGGCAGAAGGAACCGACTTTCTATTGAGCAAGCTCAAGGCTGACATAAGCCCATTCTTAGGGGACCTTCCAGGTTTCTCGGCTGTATCAGAAGCGACGACGTCTTGGATCAACAAAATAACCAATGAAAATAAATGCAACCCAGCAGAATATTCAAAAGATATTGATGTGTTAAAGGCAATACACTCATATCCATGGATGATGGGCGCAATGGTCTCGCAATAAAAAGATTCGTGCACAAATCTTACACATATGTATGAAAATTGTAAAAAAAATCATGTGATGATTGCAAGCGACCCTTATGTGGAGTGATTTACTGCCCATTCGGTGAGCAACTGAGCGCCAAATCCAGTCGCACCACCTTCCTTGTCATTCCACACTGGACCAGCAATGTCTAGATGTGACCATTTGCACTTATCTGTGTCCACAAACTCCTTTAAAAACAAAGCTGCTGTGATTGATCCACCAAGTCTTCCACCTGTATTCTTGTAGTCGGCAATCGGGCTCTTTAATTGCTCCAAATATGCCTCTTCCAGGGGCATGTGCCAGACTTTGTCTCCAGAGATTGATGAGGCCTTTTTAAGCTGCTCAGCAACTTCATCTGTTGAAGCATACATACCTCCTAGGTCCCCACCAAGTGCAACCATACATGCACCGGTAAGCGTGGCGATATCAACGATGTATTCAGCATTGCATTGGTTTTGTGCATACAATAGGGCATCAGCCAGTGTGAGTCGGCCTTCAGCATCAGTATTGTTCACCTCAACAGTTTTACCGTTGGATGCCACAAGAATATCTCCTGGGCGCAAACCTCTCCCGTCTATCATATTTTCACATGATGCGATGATGAAATGAATTTCAACATCTGAAGGTTTGATATCAGCAATGGCACGGGCAGCACCCAATGTAGCACCAGAACCTCCCATGTCAAATTTCATCATTTCAATCATGCTTGCACCTACTTTTAAGTTGTAACCTCCAGCATCGAAAGTCAGACCTTTGCCAACAATTGCAATCTTCCTGGATGCCCCACCTTCTGGGGAGTACGTGAGGTGGATGAATTTTGGATCCTCCTTGGAGGCCTCTGCCACTCCCAAATACAAACCCATGCCTATTTCCTCGCAATCTTGCTTCTCCAAGACTTTCAGGCTCATACGATCAGGGCATATACTAGCAATATGTTTTGCAGCGGCTGCCAAGTGGCTGGGGGTACATACGTTTGGTGGGGCTTCAACAAGGTATCTGGTGAACAAGGAACCCCTGGCATATGCCACTCCTGTTGCAATGGCATCCGAATCAGCATCGAATAAAAATTCAACACCACTCAGGGAGACTTTAGATTCACTTTCATCCTTTTTAGATTTGAATCTTGTCGACTCGTATGCCCCATTGACAATGCCATTGGCCACATCTCCAGCATGAACACCACCAGCATCTGTCAAAGCAACACCAACAATGCCAGCCTTTTGAGATTTTGCAGCAGACGCAATGGCCTTTCCAAATGATTTCCACTCCTTTTTAGTATCTTTCTTACCCAATCCAGCCAAAACGACCGATTTGAATGGCGAACCGGCCCAGCATGACTGTGATGCACCCTTGGACCCTTTAAAACCAAATCTCGATGCCATATCAGACAGACATTCGTTGCAGATGCTATCTAAATCCTGCAACATTGATGAAGAAAAGGTGATATTGCCACCTTCAGCATTGAAATCCTCCTCATAGCATCCAACAACGAGAACATCGCCGGTGAAATCTTTGAAACCGGCTGTTACACTACTCCTGATCTCTGGCACGGCCTCTGGCTCGAAAGGAACCTGCGAGACACACAATGATTCGATAATAATGATAATAATGATAGCAAGAAATGAGAGACAGTTTCTGCGATAGAACCGCAATGTGCTAGGGAGAAAGAAAGCGATCACGCAACTGGAATTCTATGGTCGATTTTCATGGCAACGAGATTATTTCTGTGAAGCAATGGCAGAAAATATAATGCTTCAATGAAATATAAACATATATCTCTATGCTTGAATGGACGAAGGACGTCTTCTTGAAGCAATGATACTACCACGACGACACGAGTCTCACACATGATGAGAACCGTAACTGCACCCATGTACATGCTTGCCAGATGAGCTTCCTATGCGTCGCTTTCTTTCTACCCTAGCGATATGGATACAAAGACATACCTCTTGTGGCTCATACGGATATCGTTTCGATGATACAGCCCTGACTGGCATCATTGTCACTCTGGAGTGGTGCAAAGTTGTTTTCAGGAAAGAAGATACAAGGACCCTTCCACTATTGGTTGTACAGCCATGTCTCATAGTGCTCCGAGATCGAGTTGATGGGACATATGATCGTCTCAGAGCATGCCTACAATCACACAATATTGTCATCATGAACGATACGAGGTGTCGACACGTTTACTTTTTGTTGGTGTAGTTCCTCGACCACAGGTGCAAAAAACCATCCATCCAGAACAATGAGGCATTAATACCCACAGATATGCCATGAAATAATAATATAGAATCACATGGTGATATGATCATGTGATAGATCGAGGAATGGACCGAGAGAGACGTACCCCAATCGTCCCACATTCCGTGGTAACGAGGTCACGGTTCTTGACATCATGATTGTATATCTAGAGATGATTGTAGTTACAATTGAATCTTCGATTGATGAATTGCACACCGTGTTCATCTAATAATCTGTATGTATCCACAATCGATCGATCGATACCGAGTGAGGATGCAAGTGAGTCATTTCCTTGATACATCTTTGATTTGGTGATGAAGCCTGTTTACCTACGTACATCAAGGTCTATATATAAAAAATTTGCCTGAATCTACATCATAATCTCATCTAGATTGATCATCACCCGTATTTGCTTTGGGTACCTGGGAAACACTGAACTGGGTACCATGGATTCTGACATGACAAGGTGTATTTGTTCCATCGATCAGGGGACACAATCATCTCGATGTATAGTATATGATATTAAAAATTTCAGCATCGTATCTCAAGCATCGACAGCTGTGCGACAGATCTATCCTCGGGCTGGATGGGTGGAACAGGACCCTTGCTCAGTCTGGGAGAGTGTGGTGGAAAGCGTGGAAAGTGGGATGGAGGGGATGGAATTCTCCACCATGGTTGCTCTAGGCATTGCAAACCAACGGGAAACTACTATTGTGTGGGATAAAGACACGGGCGAGCCTTTGTATAATGCAATTGTGTGGAATGATGACAGGACTACAGAAATCTGTAGCAGGATAGCGTCGCGGATGGGAGGGGTACATGTGTTCCGAGAGAGTACAGGGCTCCCGATTTCGACCTATTTTAGCATGTATAAACTTTTGTGGATGATTGAGAATGTAGATCGTGTTGCGGATGCCGTCGGAAATGGGCGATGTATGTTTGGAACCGTGGATAGCTGGCTTGTGTACAAACTGACTGGTCACAAGAGGCATTGTATTGATGTGACCAATGCTTCTAGGACTGGTTTTATGAATCTAAAGACATTGGCGTGGGATTTTGGAATACTCAAAGATGTAGGAATCAGGGAAAAGATCATCCTCCCGGAGATAGTCAGTAGCGCAGAATGCTTGGGGTATGTGGAGTCAATTTCTTCTCTGCATGGTGTTCCAATCACTGGTTGTTTGGGTGATCAGCAAGCTTCCATGTTAGGTCACCAGCTGAAGCCCAATTGCGTAAAAAACACATATGGAACGGGATGTTTCGTCATGTTACACACAGGAAATGTAGTAGTCGAGTCCAATCATGGGCTGTTGACGACAGTCGCTTGCAAGTTGGGCCAGCATGCTCCTGCAATGTACGCATTAGAAGGAAGCATTGGTAGTGCTGGGCAAGGTATCTCATGGTTGAAGGATTCATTAGAGATGATACATTCGAATACAGAGAGTGAAGAAATAGCCTCGGAGAGTTTGAACTGTGGTGGAGTTATCTTTGTGCCTGCATTCTCAGGTTTACTGGCACCATGGTGGTCATCCTCTGCACGTGCATCAATATTTGGCATGACATACTCTACACGTAAGAGTCACATCGTAAGGTCCATGTTGGCTGCAATCTGCTTCCAAACAAAGGATGTGTTAGATGCTATGAAGTCAGACTGCGGTTCAGCTGATTTTGAAAGTATTGTAGTCGATGGTGGGGCCAGCAGCAATGATGTGCTCATGCAGATGCAAGCTGACGTCCTTGGAGTCCCAGTGAAGAGAGCACCCAACAGTGAGATTACAGCAGTGGGAGCTGCCATAGCTGCAGGTGTGGGTGCAGGGATCTGGGAACCTGAAGAAGCATTTTCTATGATGAAGAAGAATACCATGGAGTTTTGCCCAATGATAGAAGATAGACAAAAGGTTCAGGAACATTATGATGCATGGAGGAGGGCCGTGTCGGTATGTATCGATTTCGGAGACGAGACTAGTATGAGTGCCACGACCCTATAATACATGGCCATATTATTTCTATGGTATGGAAACAAATTTTAATTTTTAAATCATGGATACCAATAACGAGGTGCAACGTCCACCAGACTATTCAAAATGCGAGAGAATGACTTCGGATTTGTTGGTTGACACGGACAAAACCCCGTTTCTTTCCTCTCCAACAGGATCACCCAAAATACAAGGAATGGAATCTTCTTCTTTTTTTCAATCAGATGGCATCCATCATGTTGAGGAAGCTCTGGTGCGAAATAGGAACGAGTTGTTCCTCTTGTTTACGAGGTACGAAACTGTCTCTTGTCTAGGGTTTTTGGGTGACATCTCTGATTGGTCTCTTTTACTTGCTCAGATTACTTAATAATGCGGATACAATGCCAATCGTACTGCCACATGTGCTCCAAGACGAGCTCGCTCGTGTATGTGAAGAATCGTCCGAGAAGTATGGTTCGGGTTCTCTCCGAGAGACAGACCCTTTTGGGTGCATCCTAAGGACCACCCAAGAAGGGGTCATCATTCATCCAAGGATAGCTCTGGCCTTGAGGCCGCACATCGGAGAATGGAAATATATCAGAATCAATGTGGAAGAAATGATTGCTGAGGAGATTACAAGCACGCATTATTTGGCTTTCAAAGAAAAACTGGTCTCAAAATATTCCTCAGCAACTTCAGAGATATACGAGCCTTTTGTGTTCGAATGGGATATGGAGCCTTTTACAGACCACCAACCAAAGATGACATTGCAATCTTCTATTGGTAATGGGGTATCTTTTCTGAACAAAACGCTGAGCATGAAAGTCTTTGGAAATTCAAATGGCGATTCCCAGGTGGGATTGTACTACCTCCTGCAATTCCTGAGGGAATTCCAGCACGATCATCAGAGCCTGTTGTTGACATCCAGGATAGACAGTATCAGGAAATTGAGACAAGCGTTGCTTCTCGGGGAAAGAGTTCTGAGCACCCGAGCTGATGATGCTCCTATCGATGAGGGCATTATTGAAGAGTTTGGCTTTCAAAGTGGATGGGGATCCAGAGTGGGCCATGTAAGGGAGTCTTTTCGCATGCTCTTGGATCTGATCCAGGCACCTGATTCTGTAACCTTGGAGGCATTCTTATCAAGGCTTCCACTGGTATTTCGGGTTGTAATCCTGAGCCCTCATGGATTCTTCGGGCAGAACAATGTTCTTGGTTTGCCAGACACGGGGGGCCAAATTGTTTACATCTTGGATCAGGTTCGTGCTCTGGAGCACGAGCTACAGCAGAGGCTTAACAATGCAGGACTGAGCAATCATATGCCTGACATCGTAGTGATCACTCGATTGATTCCTGAATCCATGGGCACGACATGTAATGAGCGTCTTGAAAAGATCAGTGGCACAAAAAATGCTAGGATACTTCGGGTACCCTTCCGAGACGATGATGGCAGAGTTTTGCAAAAATTCATTTCCAGGTTTGAAGTGTGGCCATATTTAGAAAGATTCACTATTGAAGCAACAAAAGAGGTCATGGTGGAGCTGGGTGGAAAACCAGACTTTGTGATCGGAAATTACTCTGATGGAAATTTGGCAGCCACATTAATGTGCCATGAGCTACGAGTTACACAGTGTACCATAGCCCATGCGTTGGAGAAAACCAAGTATGACGATGCTGATATTTACTGGGAAGGTTATGAAGATCAATATCACTTTAGCATACAGTTTACGGCAGACTTGCTTGCAATGAACAGGGCTGACTTTATTGTGACATCCACGTTTCAGGAAATTGCTGGTGGGCAAGATTCTGTGGGTCAATACGAGAGCTATCAACACTTTACCATGCCTAATTTGTATAGGGTAGTTCAGGGAATATCGATATATGACCCAAAATTCAACATTGTCTCTCCTGGTGCTGATCCGCAGATTTATTACCCATTTGACGATCCTTCGAGGAGGCTCACATTCATGCATGATCATATCAAGGATCTTTTCTATGGTGACGAGAATGACTCTTGTGTGGGAACTCTGAACGATCCATCAAAACCCATCTTGTTCTCCATGGCAAGGCTTGACAAGGTAAAGAATTTGACATCTCTGGCACAGTGGTTTGGCAGGAATTCGTCCCTGAGACAGCTATGCAATCTTGTCATTGTGGGAGGGGTGGTGAACCCAGAGGCCACGAACGACAAGGAGGAAAAGTCAGAATGCATAAAAATGCTCGAGATTATATCAGAATATAACCTCAAGGGATGTTTTAGGTGGATTGTTGCACAAAAAAACCGAGTCCAGAATGGAGAAATATACAGATACGTGTGTGATACGAAAGGGGTGTTTGTACAGCCCGCACTGTACGAAGCATTTGGTCTGACTGTTATTGAAGCAATGACATGTGGCCTCCCCACTTTTGCCACACAAAATGGTGGACCAGCAGAAATTATCAAGGATGGTATAAGTGGATTCCATATCGATCCTCACCATGGTGATGCAGCAGCAGGGATTTTAACTTCATTTTTTGAGCGTTGTCAGGAAGATCCGGAATATTGGGATCACATTTCGCGAGCATCTCGAGACAGGATCAGGTCTCGATACACATGGGATATCTATGCATCTCGCTTGGTAACCCTTTGCCACGTCTACTCCTTCTGGGGCAAGGTCATGTCCCTGGAGCGGAGAGAGGCAAAGCGATACCTCGAGAGCATTTACATCCTCCTGTTTCGCAAACTCGTCGATAAGATGAAAGCACGAGGCATCAGACACGAATAAGCATTTTCCCATGATAATATTGTATTTATATCGCATTTTACTGATGAACATGTAGTACCCATGGCTCAAAGCTTTGGTGACAATGTCGTGTCGCTCGTGTCTTCTTCTTCGTCATCTTCCGCTTCTTTAGGTGGTAAAGAATTACTAAATATAAGAAATTCATGTTTAGAGATGCTGATATCCACCGCAAGTATCAGCAAAGCCAGGTTCGTAGTCCCTCTGTGAGTCTTGTTGACCTTACCTAAGCAATTTCATTATCTCTTTGCACAGAGCATCGGAGCTCTTAGATGCGACAGAAGACGAATATAGTTGTCAGGGAGAAACAGCATGGTTTGAAGCCGCGCTTTGTAGCTTGGTTCACGACATGGAGGTGGAGGCAGAAGCAAAAGATGTTGGTTTAGCAATGGAAGCATCTTTGCAAGAGAAGGAGGAGCTAGAGAAGTCACAGCCCCCGTTATCAGAATCAAGCTTACAGACAGTGTTATGGGAGCACATGGAAAAATCGTCCATTGCCAATGCTCTACTGGCATTTCACGAGGACCACAATGTGGTCATAGACACCAAACTCGTTATGGATTGGCTTAACTTTGAACAAGGTTGCTATCGGTGGTATCCAATGGCATCCAAGGGTTATTTCAAAGACTTATCGAAAAAGATTTTGGCGATGGAAGCACCCGATAAACTCGAGTGTTTCCTCCTGAGAACTTTGGGAGACCTCAAAACTGAGGTGTTTTCTTTCCCCAATGAAGGTGGCATGCCCACTTCATTCTTACCCTACGAATCTAATGAAATCATTTGCTTAGATAATGAATAATAATAATATATTTATTAGTGCTTGAAACCACAGTGGTTTAATACATTTAAAACTTTACCTGTCTCGTGCACCTGTGCATGGCATGCTGTTGCACTCACTACAGGAACAGAGTACTTATCTGAACTGAACGGTTAAATGGGCCACTTTACATTTATGTAGAGCCGTTAACTCATATTTCAGTCACAGTACCAAGATTACAAACGCTATTGATTCTGAAAGTTGCATCACAAAATGGGGGTGAAGGCTGGAAACATTGTTCCTCGAGCCCTGGAGGATCTGGCCCAGCCTCATGTTGAGTCATTTGATTATTTTATAGGGGATGGACTCGGTCATTTGGTTGAGAATATGCGCCCCGTAGAGGTATGTGATTTGAGTTATCCCTGTTAAGGAAGGTTGGTATCTAATTGTATGTTGTTGGACCATCGCATTGCAGATCACAGACCCTGTGAGTCATGAAATAACCCAGTTTTGGATCAGTAATATTGCTGTGGAAAGGCCAAAGAAAGAAGAGGCATCAAGTATGGTGCTTGATACCAGACTTCTTCCAAGAGAATGCAGAGAGTCTGGGACCACATACAGAGCTCCATTAATTATTGAGGTCAGCTGGTCCACTAAATCTGATGGCCAGGTATTCACCCACCAAATTTCAAAGAGAGTGGGCCAGATACCAATTATGCTCAAGTCTTCGATTTGTCCTTTGAATCATATGACAATGGAAGAGTTGAGGAGGGTTGGAGAAGAAGGGACTGAGTTTGGTGGGTATTTCATTTGCAATGGCATTGAGAGGATTATTCGAATGCTCATTGTTACTCGAAGACATTATATTCTTGGATTAAAGCGAGGAGCCTACAGGAAACGTGGTCCATTGTTCAGTGATTTTGGAACCACTATCAGGTGTGTAAGGAAGGACGAATCTTCAATCACCAACAGGTGCCACTATTTAATGGACGGAGGGGTAGTATTTGCCATCTTATTAAACAAAGCGGAATACTTTATTCCCGCTGGTATAGTATTGAAATGCTTTTGTGACATTTCCGATAAAGAAATTTACGATTCCATCATCACACTGGCAAAATCTGATGATGCCCATGCTATTTTTGTTGCGGAGAGGGTCGAAGTTTTGCTGAACCAATGCAGCAAGCTTGGATTGATTTCAAAGAGACAATGTTTAGAATACTTAGGAAGCTTATTTAGAGGTGTCCTGGACTCCCCAGAGTCGAAAACGAATTTTGAGGTTGGGAGTGAACTTATTAGAGATAATTTATTCATTCATTTGGATGAGGGGCAAGACAAACTTTGCATAGCATATCAAATGATTGCAAAATTATATGCACTTGTCAATGCTCAATGTGTTGAGGACAACCCTGATGCTTTGACACACCAAGAAGTGCTCTTGCCAGGACACTTGCTATTGAAATTTATGAGGGAGCAAATGGAAACATGCCTTGAATCCCTTAAGAATCAAGTAAAGAGAGATTACGAAACCGCTGCTTATCAGGTTAGCCTGCATGATGAGGCATACATTAGAAAGCATATCGATCGATGGCCTGATATTGGACAAAAGTTTGAATATCTATTGAATACTGGAAACATGATATCCCGATCAGGTTTGGATTTGTCTCAGTCCACAGGATTTACAGTCGTTGCAGAGAAGCTCAATTTTTACAGGTGTGTTTTACATACATTAAAGTCATCCATGGCTTGGGATGAATAACAGTTGTTTAGGTGTTTATCTGATATGGCAGTTGGCCATCATGATTGCACACATGTCCAATTGATCCTTCTGAAGCCAGCCTGCCATGAAGCAACAATCATATTGCTTTTTTTTCTTGTCATGAAGATGATTTAAGTGAGGTATTTGATTGCAGGTATTTGAGTCATTTCAGATCCATACATAGAGGTGCATATTTTGCCGAGCTCCGTACCACAGCAGTGAGAAAGCTTCTTCCTGAATCATGGGGATTCATGTGTCCTGTCCACACACCTGATGGTTCCCCATGTGGTCTCTTGAACCACTTGACCACATCATGTATTGTCGTCCCCAACGAGGCGAGCAAAGAGGATCGGATAGAAATTGGGATAATCAATGCCCTTAGCATGGTCGGTCTGGTCAGAAAGGATATCAAAGATATCGATCCTGACCATGATACCCTGGTACAGCTGGATGCAAAATATATAGGATCAATAAAAACTAGAGATATTTCCAGTACTGTTTCATATCTCAGAATGATGAAAGCTGAAAAACTGGCCTTTGAATTGGGACAGAAGACTAAAATTGATGAACTGTGTCAAGGTGTTCCACATGATATGGAGATTGTATATTTCCCGTATAAGAAGGGTGGAATTTTCCCAGGTATGTATCTTTTCAGCCAAGGAGCTCGGATGGTTCGACCTGTGAGGCAGCGCTCAAGCAAAGCCATTGAATTTATCGGCACACTTGAACAGAGTATGATGTCTATACATTGCCCAGATGGTGGAGATGGGGGTTCAAGGGGTTTGAAGTTCACTCACGAGGAGCTGGGTCCACAGCAAATGCTGAGCGTTGTGGCATCTTTAACACCATATTCTGACTTTAATCAGTCTCCCAGGAATATGTACCAATGTCAGATGGCCAAACAGACCATGGGAACTGCTGCTCAGGCTCTCCCACATAGGACAGACAACAAATTGTACAGACTTCAAACTCCACAGACTCCTATCGTACGAACACAGCGGTATCCAATATACTCGATGGACGAATTTCCAAATGGTACAAATGCTGTTGTGGCTGTTCTTGCATATACTGGATATGATATGGAAGATGCAATGATACTGAACAAATCCTCTGTCGAGAGAGGGTTTGCCCATGCTTCCTTATACAAGACAGAATCAATCAATCTATCCAAGGAAAAGGGAGTTAATATGCAATTCAAGTCCTCTGCCAGGAAAGAGAGACCCAGGGCGCCTCCAAAAGGAGCTTTTGGTGCAGAATATCCAAGAATTCCAGTGGATCAATCAAAGCAGTTTGTGGAATCTCCCATCATTGATTCAGATGGTTTACCGCGTGTTGGTGCCCCCGTATGGACTGGTGAAACATATTATAGCGCTACTGACACATTGACAGGCAAATCCAAGACAGGAAAGCTCAAGGGAGAAGAAACAGCTGTGATCGACCAAGTTGCAATTGTGGGCCACGGCAAGCAAAACGAAATCACTCATGCAAACATCAAACTTCGTTTCAATAGAAATCCCGTCATTGGGGATAAATTTTCATCGAGGCATGGACAAAAAGGTGTATTGTCACGACTATATGATGACGTTGATATGCCATTTTCTGAAAATAGTGGCATGAGGCCAGACCTACTGATTAACCCTCACGCTTTTCCATCACGCATGACCATAGGGATGCTTATTGAGAGTCTTACAGGAAAATCTGGAGCATTAAAGGGTTCCTTTGTTGATTCATCCCCATTCCAAAGTGCAGAGAAAGCATGTGGCACAGAAGAACTTTCAATTTGTCAAGAATTCTGCGATGCTTTAGAGACTGCTGGGTTTTGCAAGACTGGTGGAGAGACAATGGTCTGCGGAGTTTCTGGAGAAATTTTCCAAGTCGATACATACATTGGAGTAGTCTATTACCAACGATTGAGGCACATGGTTTCTGACAAATTCCAGGTCAGGTCGACAGGGCCCATCAATCCTCTCACCCGACAGCCAATTAAAGGAAGGAAATTTGGAGGTGGTATACGATTTGGTGAGATGGAACGCGATTCTCTTTTGGCCCATGGTGCAGCATACCTTTTGCATGACAGGTTACATTCTTGCTCGGATTATCATGTCACTGATATATGCTGCAAGTGTGGATTGTTGGTGTCAACACAAAATGTTCCCCATTCTGCATCTACAGCCCACGGTGTTCATGCAACACGTGTTGACACATCAAGCAGTAGAGGAAGGACCATTTGCAGGGTGTGCGAATCTAGCAAATATGTGGAAAGGATTGCTGTCCCATACGTATTCAAGTATCTTGTCAGTGAGCTTGCAGCGATGAATATTCGCTGCTCGCTGGATATCAAAGTTTAGGCTTTATTCAACCCTCTGTGACAGGTGTTATCTTTATTAAATTAAAATAATCCTACTTTTTTCTTGAGCATTATCTGACGCCACATGGGAAGCTTCTTAAATGATTCAAAATCCTGCTTAAACTGCTGCTCAAATTCTTCGGCAGCAAGATATTCCTCTTTACGGGTCATATCAATTCCATCTTCAGAACGAAGCGATTTGAGCGTCTCATATGGTATCACAGAGTCTATCCTTGGGCCGTTACTTTTCTGAACTAATTCACCACCCCACGCCTTTCGAGAGTCAATGATAGAGGATGTGATTCTAGTTTCTTTCTCTTTATCTGCCACATTCTTCTCCACAACTTTCTCTTCTTTTTCTTCAACAATGATACCGCTTTCTTGTTGTTGTTGTTCTTCTGCTGGCCTATCTTCTCTTACTTCCTCTTCTTCTTCTTTTTCTTCTCTCACTTCCTTTTCTTCTTCTTTTACTTCTTCTCTCGCTTCCTCGTCTTCTTCTTTCACTTCTCTCACTTCTTCTCTCATTTCTCTCACTTCTTTCACTTCCTCTTCTTCAACTTCTTCTTCTCTCACTTCCTTTTCTTCTTCTTTCACTTCCTCTTCTTCTTCTCTCACTTCCTCGTCTTCTTCTTTCACTTCCTCTTCTTCTTCTTTCACTTCCTCTTCTTCTTCTCTCACTTCCTTTTCTTCTTCTCTCACTTCTTCTTCTTTCACTTCGTCGTCGTCAACGACACCAACCACAGGAGAATCATCTTCATCCCTCGAGGGAAGAGCTTCTTTACGAGCGATATTCAACAATTCCG
>PJEL010000771.1_pt1 | contig 36198 bp, 37 predicted proteins | sample 1853271 | NCBI WGS metagenome assembly PJEL01 (sample SAMN08108733, study PRJNA415343) | Invertebrate metagenome, whole genome shotgun sequencing project. | host: Globobulimina | place: Sweden: Gullmar Fjord | collected 2015-08
CGATTTGATAAAGATATTGCTTTATTTAGAAAAGTATAAAATTTGTATTCTTTATATAATAAAAGAAAAAGGATACAAAATGAAAAAATATTTTTATATAATTTTATTTATATTATTGAGTTTATTAGTAGTTATATCGTTTAATTCAGATGAAACAAATAAAACTGTTGATAAAAAGCAGTTTATAAAACAGATAAATAGCTGGAAAACAGCAATATGAATATACTTAGTTTTCGTCCATCTCAATAGCTACTTTTAAGAAGCTAGTATATGCAACATTGTCAAATGTGAGGGATTTATGTAGATTTAATTTCATTTCATCTAAGGCTTTTGTATAGTTTTCATAAAACTCAAAACTAGGTCTTGGTTTATAAATGCAATCTTGTAGTTCAAAGTATTTGATTATCATTTTTGTAGTTGTAGGTTTGATGAAGTATTCACTATGTCTATTTATACAATATGGAGTTACAGATATAATAGTCCATTTTGCTAAGTTATATTGGGCCAAAAATTCTACTAGGCCTTCAAAACCTTCTTTTTTATTGCCATATAAAAGTTCGTATATTTCGATACTTAACATATCTTTTTCATATGAATTTAAAGAGGCGATTGCATCTTTTAATTTGAGTTTATCAAAAAGTGAAACCATAACAGATTTTTGGATTGTTTTAAAAAAACCCTCAACTAGAAGATTTGGATTTGAAAAATTCTCTTTTTTAAGTGCCTCTTTTGCAAATTCTTCTAGTTTCTCAGGTTTAAACTTTTTTATTTGTGGAAAGAAAGATTCATCTTCAAAACCTGTTGGATACACTTCCAAAAACTCTGATTCTAAATCTTTTAATTTTTCTAAATTCATTTATACTCACTATAATTACTATTTTGATGAGTAATTATATCATAGGTACCTTTTTATTTTAAAGGATACTTTGTTTAAACGTTTGTATTGTTCTCTTCTAGTATTGTTTCAATACCATCAATAGCACCTTGATGACCACGGATAGCTTTTTCATAACAATCATATCTTTGATTGAGAATAGGTTCGTGATATACAACTTTTTCATCTTCTGTTTTAAATACCATTGTTTCATATACGAAAAGGTTATTTTGTTGGTTTAACCATGAGTGTCTTACTTCCATCTTTATTGTTGAGATAAAATATTTTTTATCATCAACTACTGATATGTGTTTTAGTTCTAAATCTTTATGTTCCATAATTATCCTTAGGTAAATTTTTTAAATGGCATTATAGACTTTTGATATGACAATAGAATGAGATACTCTATAAATTCAGTATTTCAACTACTACCTTTATTTACTTTTTAAATTTAATTACCTAAATATCTTTCAATTTCTTTTAAACTTATTCATTTATAATCGACCTTATAAAAAACAATTGAAAGAAACAAATATGACATTCAGTAAAAAACACAATACTATAACAAAAGAAAATATAAATGAGATGGTTATCACATTTTATACAAAAATACTAAAAGAAGATGGTGAAGTAGCACAAGTATTTAAAGACAAATTAGGTGATGATTTAAATAGTGATATCTGGCAAGAACATATCAAAATCTTGACAAATTTTTGGGCAATGATTGGATTACAAGATACTGAGTATCAAGGTAATCCAATGAGAGCGCATTTTGATTTACCATTAAGTAGAGAAAAATTTGGTTCATGGTTAGTGATGTTTTTTGAAGTGATTGATACTCTATATGAACCACAACTTGGAATTATTTTTAAGAGTCGTGCAGAAAATATAGCATCAAATTTTATGAGAAACTTACAGCTTTAATATTAAGCTAAAATTAATATTAAGTATATTAACTAGATTTGAAACTAACAAATGATTAACTCTTATCTAGTATACTTTTAATACAGCCACAAAACGTACAATCAATTTCCTCCTAAAGTTTTTTGATAACGTGAAGTTAAAGTCACTTGTAAGGTGGTGACTTTTTACTTAAAAACTATTTTTAAAACTCTTGAAAATAATCTCTTTATGATTTGTACCCGTATCCGAATTTAATACCATATTCACAAAATCATCATTTAAAAAACTATTATAAAACTTTTCTATTTTTGGATAGGAATAACTCTTTTTCATGCTTTTATATAAATAGGCTTTTGTAATGTAGAGTTGCATTACGATATAAATAGAAAAAGTAATGATGATAAGTACCTCTATAAAAGTAAATGTTTTTGCTAAAAATGTTCGTAATTTTACATTTTGCATAAATTTATTTGAGAAGGCAAAGATATATTTCCATCCAAAATAGAGTATAAGAATATTTACAACAAATGCTATTAATATAAGTGTTGTATATGTATCTGCTTTGGTTATGTAAAATTTCTGTAATATGATGGCTGTATATCCTGCTAATTTAGCACTAAGAGTTATTGCCATAAAGATTTTAAAATACTCAAATATCTTAATGTATATCTTTTTTTCATAACTTATTTTTGTTAGTAAAACGATGGAAATAAGAAGAACTAAATCAATAGAGTTATAAAAGTCTACCACTCTATCTCTACTTTATCTAATGATTTTAAAATAGTATTAGTTTGTGAGAAATGTTTGCATCCAAAAAAACCTCGATATGAAGATAATGGACTAGGGTGTGGGGCAGTTAAAATATGGTGTTTAGTTTCATCGATGATTTTAGATTTTTTAATAGCGCCAGCTCCCCATAAAATAAAAATGATATTTTCATTGTTTTGTGAAATATATTTGATGATATTATCTGTAAATATTTCCCAACCTTTTTTTTTATGTGAATTAGCAGAACTCTCTTCAACTGTTAAAACCGTATTGATGAGTAAAACTCCTTGTTTTGCCCATGGAGTTAAATCTCCATCATCACAAAAAGAACTTCCTATGTCCGAGTGTACCTCTTTTAAAATATTTGCCATTGATGGTGGATTTTTAAGCTCACTTGGCGTAGAAAATGCTAAACCTTGTGCTTGATTAGGTTGATGATATGGGTCTTGTCCTAAAATAACTACTTTTAAATTTTCATATGGTGTTAAATCAAAAGCTGCAAATATTTTCTCTTGAGGAGGATAAACTTTAGTTTCTTTATATTTTGTTTTTATAAAGGTGTCTAACGTTTTAAAATACTCTTTTTCTTTTTCTTCTTGAATGATTGTATTCCACGTGGTCATATAATTATTTCACACTATTTGAAGTATTGATATAGTTATGTTCTGAAATTGTTGTCCATTCTCTTGATTGTTTTAAATAATTTTGTTGTGATTGGTAAATCTCTTTAAAAAGCTTATTTTCTTTCGAATATTTTTCCATGATTTTATCACTAGTATTTTTCATAGCTTGTAATACCTCTTGTGGGAATGTTTTTACTTTTATATTTGGGAACTCTTTTTTCATCTGTTGCCAAGCAACTGTATTTTTATTGTATGTATCTATATACATCTCTGCAGTTGCTACTTTTATAGCTGATTGTAAGATAACTTGATATTCTCTAGGAAGTTTTTTGAAAGCTTTTTGATTTACAAAAAAGTGCATCTCAGATGCTGGTTCGTGCCATCCTGTATAATAATATGGAGCGATTTTATGAAATCCCATTTTGATGTCAAGCCCAGGGCTTACAAATTCTACAGCATCAACTGTTCCTCTATCTAAAGAAGTGTATAACTCTCCAGCAGCTATATTTGTAACATTTACTCCAAGTTTAGCAAATATTTCACCAGCCATCCCTGGAATTCTCATCTTTAGACCTTTTAGGTCAGATAAAGTGTTGATCTCTTTTTTAAACCACCCACCCATTTGTACACCAGTATTTCCACCTTGATATGTATCTACTTTAAATTTATCATACACTTTTTTAGTAATTTGTTCACCTCCACCGTAATAGTACCAAGCATATTGTTCAGCTGTTGTCATACCAAAAGGAGCAGTAGTTAGAAGTGCTGTTGCTATATCTGAACCTTTGTAATAATATGATGAACTATGTCCTATCTCATAATGATTGTTTTTTACCATATCAAGTATTCCAAATGGGGCTTTATGTATACCTTTACCATGTACTTTAATGATAAATTTTCCTCCACTCATCTCTTTAACAAGAGCTGAAACTTTTAATGGAACGGTACTTAATGGGGCAAGTGTTTTTGGCCATGTCATTGCTAGTTTCCATTTTACTTTTTTTGCTGCAAATGATTGTGTTGTAAATAATGTTGTAATAACTAATACTAATAGTAATTTTATAGGTGTTTTCATAATGATCCTTTGAAAGTTAAGTGAATTATATCTTTAGACAACTAAAATATTTCATAATTAGTTTATTACTGCAATAGTTTTAAAAGTAAAAATAAGATATTGTTATAAGAAATTTCTCTATATAAAAGAGTAAAAGGTAAAATATGACAGAAATAATTTTTAGATATATCCATTTTATTGGTATTATGAGTGTAAGTGCAACATTAGTTATGCAACATTTGATTATCGCACCAGAGGTGACAAAAAAAGAGTTAAAAAAAATAGCATTTCTTGATGTTATATATTGGATTAGTATAGGCTTAACTTTAATAGCTGGTTTAGTACTATTATTGGGAGTAGGTAAAGATGTAGATTTTTATCTGAGTAATCAAGATTTTCATATTAAATTAACTCTATTTCTAGTAGTGATTTTATTAGCTATTTATCCTACTAAATTTCTACGAAAAAATAAACAAAGTAGTGACGAGGTAATTAAAATGCCAAAAGTAATTATAATGTTAGTGAGAATGCAACTATTATTAATATTTATTATCCCTTACTTTGGTGTTTTAATAGCACGAGGTTAATAAGACGATTAGAGTTTGATGACATAAATCCCTTCAAACTCTACACAAATTTCTCCATCTTCAATTATTTTAGATTGTATTGCAATTGAAGCACTCCCTTTTTTCTCTAATTTCTCTTTTAAAATTTGTATTTGTTCTGTACTTGGTTTTGTTGTATAACACATTATGTCTTTAGTAACTGGTTTTAAATATTTATTTTCATTTTTTATCACCACTATATTTTTACTATCAAAACTTAATTCTTGTGAAATTAACCAACATAAACTCCATGCAGAAATAATAGTAATAGTACTTAAACTTCCACCAAAAGCAGTACCTTTATCATTTATATTAATACCCAGTGGTGCTGTAGTTATGAGTTCTTTTGTATTATATTCTTTTACAGAAAATTGCATAAAATTAGTAAGTGGTATTTTATTATGAAGTTTGTTTTGTAATGTAGCAATCAAAAGTGTCCTTTAAATTTTACGTATTATAGCAATAAGAGTAGTGAAATGTAAATAAAGCTAATTACGATACTTAATAAGTATTTTGATATAATTAATACAATTATATTATAAAGGTGTTATATTTTATGTGTGGAATTGTTGGATATATAGGAACTAAAAATACAAGTGAAATTTTAATTGATGGACTCAAAGAGTTAGAATACAGAGGTTATGATAGTGCAGGTATAGCAATACTTGATAATGACAAAATCGAAGTGTATAAAGCTCTTGGTAAAATAGTGAACTTAGAAGAAAAAGTTTCACATAATGAATGTACATTAACACAAAATAATTTATGTATAGGTATAGGACATACAAGGTGGGCAACACATGGTAAACCAACAGAATTAAATGCACATCCTCATTTAGGAGAGTATTCTTATGTTGTGCATAATGGAATTATCGAAAACTATAAAGAATTAAAAGATGAGTTATTAGAAGCTGGACATAAATTTGTTTCTCAAACAGATACGGAAGTGATAGTTCATCTTTTTGAATACTATTTTAATATTTCCAATAATGCTGATGAATCATTTAACAAAACGATTGAAAGATTAGAGGGTGCATACTCAATATTATTAATTACTAAATCAGAACCAAATAAAATATTTTTCATGAAACATGGTTCTCCTATGGCAATCGCAAAAAATAAAACAGAAGATGGTGATGAAATCTTTTTTGCTTCTTCAGATGCTCCACTTATAGGGCATGCTAAAGAGGTTGTTTATTTAGAAGATGGGGTAAGTGGAGTGGCTACAAATTGTTCTCTTGATTTTAGTGAAGAGGTTACGTGGTCAACTCTTTCTACCTCAAAACAATTTGCTCAAAAAGATGGATATAGATTTTTTATGGAAAAAGAGATTTATGAACAAAGTGATGTAGTAATTGATAGTATGTTAGGTCGTATTAATGATGAAAGTATTTTATTTGATGAGCTTGATTCAAGTATTATTGAAGGTATAAATGAGATTAAAATATGTGCTTGTGGTACATCATATCATGCAGGATTAACGGCAAGTTATTTATTTGAAAGATTAACTAAAATTAGATGTAGTGTAGAGATTGCAAGTGAGTTTAGATATAAAGAACCATTATTAAAAGATGATACTTTATTTATAGTGATATCTCAAAGTGGAGAAACAGCAGATACTTTAGAAGCCTTAAAAATGGCCAAAAAAGCAGGGCTTAAATCAATAGCAGTTTGTAATGTAGATAATTCATCTATGACAAGAATTGCAGATGCAACTATTTTGACTCGTGCAGGAATTGAAAAAGGAGTGGCATCTACTAAAGCATTTTCAACACAAACAGTAGTTTTATGGATGATGGCTTTATATTTTGCAAAAGCAAAAAATGAGATAACTCAAAAAGATTTAAATGAACAAATTCGGATTTTGCGAGAAGTTCCTAAAAGTTTAATTGTAGAAGATAAAGTACATGAAAAAGCAAAACGTCTTTCAAAAAGATATTTACATGGGCACGGATTCTTTTTTATAGGTCGTGATGTGTTTTTTCCATTAGCTTTAGAGGGTGCTTTAAAGCTAAAAGAGATAAGTTATCTTCATGCAGAAGGTTATCCAGCTGGTGAGATGAAACATGGACCTATAGCTTTAGCAGATCCAGAGTTATTTACAATTGCACTTATGCCACAGCATTTGCATTATGATAAAATCAAATCAAATGTAGAAGAATTAAGTGCTAGAGATAGCACTATATGCGCTATCTCTCCTTTAGAATTTGAGCTAGCAGATGATTTTGTAAAAACAAAACCTACGGATCATTATATGTTAGAATTTTTTGAAATGTTAATTGTTTTACCAGTCTTATCTATGGAAATTAGTGTACGATTAGGTAATGATGTTGATATGCCAAGAAACTTAGCAAAAAGTGTGACCGTCGAATAAAAATAAGATAACTGAATCAATTAAAAACTTAAAAAAACGAAGTACTCTGCTTTCTAAAAGAAAAGGCATAGTACTTTTTCGATATAATTCGACACTTTTTACAGAAATGTAGCTAGTTCATACTTTATTAAAAATTTTTTCTTTTCAAAATCTTTATAAGATTATATGGAAAAATAGCGAATAGCGATTGCTTTAGCAAATTTTCTTTAGAAAACAAAGATGGACAACAAAGCAATGGAAAACGATACGAAGTGAAGTTTCGTTTATAATTGCGTAGCAATGCTAAACAAAACCTTCTCATAGTTGGAAAACAAAAGAATGGAAAACAAAAATGGAAAACAAACAACAACAACATTATTTATTTACAAGTGAAGTAGTAAGCCCTGGACATCCTGATAAATGTGCAGATATTATTGCCGATAGTATTGTTGATAAACTTATTATTGGTGATGCTACAAGTAGAGTTGCAAGTGAAGTATTTGTAGCGGGAAAACATGTAGTAATTGGTGGAGAAGTTACAAGTGCTACTAATGTAACAACTGAAGAGTATATTTCAATAGTTCATGATGCCCTAGCAAAAATAGGTTACAATGGTAATCCTTACTTTACAAAACAAGAGTGTTTACATCCTGAAGATGTAGATGTTCAGGTATTATTAAATAGACAATCTCCTGATATCAACCAAGGTGTTGATCAAGAAGATGGTGAAACAGGTGCTGGAGATCAAGGTATTATGTTTGGTTATGCAGATAATGAAACTGAACACTTTATGCCAAGTGCTATTACATACGCTAGAATGTTAATGCAAAAAGTTTATGACTATGCATTAGCAAATCCTTCTGAACTTGGTGTTGATATTAAAACACAAGTTACAGTTGATTATGGTTGTAAAGCAAACTTTGAAACAAGTAAACCTCAAAGTATAGATACAATTGTTGTATCTGCACCTTGTGTTTCTAGTATGGATATCACAACAGTTAGAGCTTTAATTCAAAAATTAATTGATGAAACTGGATTACCTACAGAGATGTATAACAAAGAGACTTGTACTATTCATATTAATCCTACGGGAAAATATGTATCTCATTCAAGTTTACATGATAGTGGATTGACTGGTAGAAAACTTATTGTTGATAGTTTTGGTGGTTATTCACCTATTGGTGGAGGAGCTCAGTCTTCAAAAGATTATACTAAAGTTGATAGAAGTGGATTATATGCTGCTAGATATATAGCTAAACATATTGTAGCTGCTGGACTTGCTACTAAAGCTGTTGTTCAATTATCATATGCAATTGGTGTTGCAAAACCAACTTCAGTTGCAGTTGACACATATGGTACACATACATCATTAAATGATGATGCTTTATCAACATTTGTAGAAGATAATTTTGCGTTAACTCCAAACTGGATTACAAAGAAATTTAATCTTGATAAACCAAGTGCAGATACATTTTTATATGCAGACGTAGCAGCACGAGGTCAAGTAGGTCAACCTGACTACCCATGGGAAAAATTAGATGAACTTGAAAAATTTCAAGAATTAAGATAAAATTAGAAAATATTATTAATATATAAGGATAAATTATGGATTTAAATATAGACTTAAAAGGTTTTTTTAAAAGAATAAAAAATGATGTATTAGAGAAACAAGAGAAACAAAAGAATGACCCTCAATTTATAGAAAATGAAAGTCACTGGATAAAATGTCCATCTTGTGAAGCTTTAATGTTTTTTAAAGAAGTTGAAAACTTAAACCATGTTTGTCCTAAATGTAATCATCATATGAGAATTGGTGCTAAAAAAAGAATAGCACTTCTTTCTGATGAAGGTTCATTTGTAGAGTATGATAGTGATTTACATCCTACAGATCCATTACAATTTGTTGATAGCAAATCATATCAAAAAAGATTAGAAGAGTCATTACATAAAACAGGAAAAACATCTGCTATTGTAAGTGGTTCTTGTACTATTGATGGTGTTGGTGTAGAGCTTGTTGTGTTTGATTTTTCATTTATGGGTGGATCTTTAGGATCTGTTGAAGGTGAAAAGATTGTTAGAGCTTGTAATAGAGCATTAGAAAAAAATCATGGTGTTATTATCATTAGTGCATCTGGAGGTGCACGAATGCAAGAATCGACATTTGCTTTAATGCAAATGGCAAAAACTAGTGCAGCATTACGAAAACTTGATAGAGCAGGTTTACCTTTTATATCAATTCTAACAGATCCAACATTTGGTGGTGTTTCTGCATCATTTGCATTCTTAGGTGATATTATCATGGCTGAACCAGGTGCTTTAGTTGGTTTTGCAGGTGCTAGAGTTATTAAACAAACAATCGGTAAAGATTTGCCTGATGGTTTCCAAAAAGCTGAATTTTTATTAGCACATGGAAGTATTGATATGGTTGTTGAGAGAGATACAATGAAAAAAACATTACATGATTTACTAAAACTATTTAGTAAAGATGTTGCCTAAACAAATATATGCTTTATGTGATTATCAAACTTTAGAAAAGTTTGATGTATCACTTGAAAAATTCTTACAAATCTGTTCTACTCATAATACAATTTATATTCAATATAGAGACAAAATCAACTCTATTGAAATTCAAAAACAAAATATACTCTTTTTAAAAAAAAATACAAATATTCCAATTATTATTAATGATAAACTAGAATTACTTGATTTTGCTGATGGTATTCATCTAGGACAAGAAGATATTGAAGCTCTTATTGGTAATAGTAAATTTACCTCTTTAAAAGTAATCAGAAAAAAATATCCTAATAAAATCATTGGATTATCTACTCATAATGAACTTGAAATACTAGAGGCTAATAATTTAGATTTAGATTATATAGGACTTGGTGCTTATCGAGCGACTAATACAAAAGATGTACCAAACGTATTGGGCGATAATATAAGTTATTTAGCGCAGATATCTAATCATCCTGTAGGTATAATTGGTGGAGTGAAGATCGCTGATGACATAGAACATGTGAGTTTTAATGTAATAGCAAGTGGGCTTTTACATTAGAATATACTAGCAAGTGATTTTTAACAAACAATATCATATTTTGAAACAATATTTGAAATTGTATTTCCAATTTCTAAAAGTTTTTTAAAATTTAATCTCGATGAATTCCCTGAAATACCAATAGCACCTATTAATATATTTTCTGTATTAAATAAAGGTACAGCTACGCAACACATTTTGTCTTGATACTCTTTATTATCAATTGAAAAACCTCTTTGTCTTATTATCTCTATTTCCTCTTCTAGTTTAGAAATATTTGCTATTGTATTATTTGTATATTGATTAAATTTTAAATTATTTAAGTTGTAGTTACCAAAAGCTAAAATAGATTTTCCTAATGCACTAGCATAAAGATTTGTTTGTATCCCTATACTATTTCTTGTTTTTATTTCCCTATTTGATAGATCTGATTGATTTATATATAACACTTTGTAGTCATCAAAAATACCTAAATAACAACATTCATTTGTATTTTGTGATATTTCATCAAGCAAAATTTTTGTTTTCTTTATCAGTAATTCTATTTTTGTATCTTGATTTGTTTTAATCCAAATATCATTTAATATAATGTCATTTGAATTATCTAAATAACTAATAAACTCTTCGTTATGGAGTGTTTTAAGAATTCTTGCCATACTACTTTTATCTATGGCAAGTTTTTCACATAAAGTGACAGCTTTTATAGGTTTTGCATAGCTAACAATATACCTATAAACTTTTAGCCCTTTTGATAAAGATTTTATTTGTTCTTGCATAACTACTACTTTTTATTTAATTATACCACTATTTTAACATACTATGAAATTTTGCCAACCAATCAGGATGAGCTGGCCATGCAGCAGCAGTTACAAGATTACCATCAATCATAGCACTTTCAAAGCCTATATCTTTCCATGTTCCCCCACTCATATTCACTTCAGGTGCACAAGCTGGATATGATGAACAAGATTTCCCTTTAACTATATCAGCAGCAACTAGAACTTGGATACCGTGACATACAGAAGCTATAGGCTTATTTTTTGTATTAAAGTCTTTTACAATATCTAATACTCTTTGATTTAACCTAATATATTCAGGAGCTCGACCTCCAGGGATAAGTAATCCATCATATATAGCTTCATTAATGTCATCAAAAGATGCATTTAATGTAAAATTATGACCAGGTTTTTCTGTATATGTTTGGTCACCTTCAAAATCATGAATGGCTGTTTTAATTTGATCATTCTCTTTTTTATCTGGACAAATAACATCTACATCGTAACCTAACATTTGTAAACATTGAAATGGTACCATTAGTTCATAATCTTCGACAAAATCACCTGCAATTATAAGAATTCTTTTTGACATATTATTTCCTTTTTGTATTGATATGGGAAATAGTATATAAATAGGGATTAATAAAAAAACAAATATTTATACTAATTAATTTATTTCTCGCATAGTGAGAACAAAACTTTTATTTAATAAATCACTATCTTAATGATTAAAATTTAACCCTCGAGTAACTTTTTTTAGGTACAATCTCACGACTAAAACTAAGGAACATTTAATTAATGAAACGTAATATGACTATAGGAATAAAAAGACTTTTATCAGCTACATTAGTAGGAATTGTAATAATGTATTATATATTTTTAACACCTGAAGCTATTTTTAAAATAGTAAAAGAAGAGTATATTTTTATGGCTATTGCTTTATTCTTATTTTTTCTATTTATCTATTTTAAAATAAAGTTGAAGAATTTTACTTTGATTTCTTATATTCCAAATATCAATCAAGTAGACATTAAAACAACTCTTGTATTTTTTCTTATCTTTCAAGTAGTCGATTTTTATTATGAAGAGGGATTTATCGGAATGATTTCTCAGTGGTTTATATACTGGGTGTTTGCTGTAATTGCTTGGTTAGTCACTAATAATATTAATTATTATAAAAATCATCAGTTTTATAAATATGAATCGATGTCAAATAAAAGACTGTAGTATAAAATTTCTACAGTTTATTGTATAAATTAAAATAAATTTAATCATCTAATTTATTGATAATAATTATTTAATAATTTTAAATAAAAAACTAACTTTTTTACCCTATTGGATAGCAATAGTATACTTTTTGTAAGTATTGAATTATATGGATAACTTCACTATAATGAATACATTTAGAAAAATAATAATGGTAAGATATTAAAAGTAAATATTAAATTATATTTATTCTTTATTTCATTGGTCCATTACACAAGAAGTAATTGATGATAAATAAACTAAAAGTGTCAACAAAAATAGTATTGCCAATTTTTATAATACTGTTAATAAGTAGTATTGTTACTAATTATGTTACTGCATCACAAATGAATGCTTTGGTAAAAAACAATGCTAAAGATTCATTAAATATGTTAACAGATTCATTATTCCTTACATTACGAAATGCTATGAATACAGGTGATCCAGCTGTAATTAAACAAGCAGAAGAAGATAGTCGAAATAATATTCAGGGCTTAACCGGCATGATTGTTTCTAAAAGTAAAGGTACTTTAGAACTCTACTCACCTGAAATACCTTATACAAAAGATAAAGATGTCCTACTTACTTTTAATACAAAAAAAGCTCAAGTTATAGAATCTTATAAAGATGATTCACATTTCTTTAGAGTATTAAGACCAATGATTGCTACGCAAGATTGTTTAATGTGTCACGCAAATCAAGCAGTAGGGGATGTAATAGGTGTAATAGATCTATCTTACTCTTTAGATAACGCAGATGAAACTATCAGTAGTACGGTTAAGTATATAATCGCTATCTCAGTATTCTTTATGTTTTTTATAGTTTTTGTTGTTTGGATTGTTACTAAAAAAACAACAGGACCTTTACATGATTTAAAAAATGAGTTATTAGAATTTTTCGCATTTTTATCTCATGAAAAAGAAACAATTGAACCCTTTAAAGTGAAATATATGGATGAAGTTGGTGAAATTGTTACTACTTTAAATGAAAATATTGTCAAAGTTATTGAAGGGATAAATCAAAATGAAAAAGCAATTGCTGAAAGTTCATTAATTTGTAAAGATGCATCTGTAGGAAATCTAAATGTAAGAATTAATACTAAAGCAACTAATCCCGAAATTAACAATTTAATAGGGATTGTAAATGATTTATTGAATTCAATGGAACATAATGTTAACCGAACTTTAAATACTTTAGATGAATATTCAAATGATGAATACAGTAGCAGAATAGAGGGTAAAGACAAGGTTGAGGGAAGTTTTATAAAACTATTTGATCAAGTTGATTTACTTGGTGAAACCTTAACGAATTTAAGTGGTCAGAATTTGAAAAATGGAAAAGCTTTACAAGAAACAGCAAGTGTATTTTCTAACAATGTAAAATTATTAAAAGAATCATCTAATGAACAGTCGGCATTATTAGAAGAAACAACAGGTTCCATTGATGATATTATGAATAGTATTAAAAATACAAGTAATAATAGTAAAGATATGACAAAATTAGCAAACGAAGTAACAAAATATTCTAATGATGGGCATAAACTTGCGGAAGAAACATCGGAAGCGATGGTAAGTATTTATGGGAAAGTTGATGCTATTTTAGAGTCTATTGATATGATTAAACAAATATCATTTCAAACAAATATTTTATCTTTAAATGCTGCAGTCGAAGCAGCAACAGCAGGAGAATCCGGAAAGGGATTCGCGGTTGTTGCACAAGAGGTTAGAAATCTTGCAACAAGAAGTGCAGAAGCATCTCAAAATATTGAAGACCTTATTACAGTTGCTTCTGATGAATCTAAAAGAGGTAGTGATATTGCCAAAAATATGATTGATGGTTATGATACTTTAAATAAGAGAATCGATTCTACAATAGAATTGATTGATGTAGTTGCAAAAGATAATAACATTCAAATGGTAAAAATAGAAAATATTAATAAAATTATTAAAAATGTTGATCATAATGCAAATGAAAATGTAAAAATTGTAAATGAAACAAATGTTGCTGCAAAACAATCTGAAAAGTTAGCGTTAAATATAGTTAATGATGCGACATCTAAAAAAGATACAAAATGACAAACTTACATCAATTAATTTATGCACTATCTGATGCATTAGACTTGGTTGGAGTAGATGATGTTTACCATGGTAAGCGAGTTGCTTATATGGCACTGGAAACTTCGACAGAATTGAGTTTTAGAAAAGAAGATTATATTGATATTTTACATGCTTCTTTATTACATGATTGTGGTGTTTCTTCATCTAGAATTCATAATAAATTAGTATTTACTTTAGATTGGGATGGAGCAGAAGACCATTGTATACGAGGGTATCAACTTTTAAATTTAAGTAAAGAATTAAATCATTTGAGTAATATTGTTTTATATCATCATACTCATTATGAAACATTACAAGAACTTAATATTGATTATAGAATTGCTAACTTAGCAAATTTAATATTTTTAGTTGATAGAGTAGATGCCCTCACTGCTCAACATAGAGTCAATGAAACATCATCTCTTATTTCAATTTCTGAGTCTGTAAGAAACGAGATAAAAAGCTTATCAGGAACATTTTTTAATCCAAAACTAGTAGATGCTTTTTTAAAGGTCTCAAGTAAAGAATCATTTTGGTTTACATTAGAAGAGGAAAGTTTACATAGATATTTTGAAGTATATTTGAAAAAGTTAGGTGATATAAATATTGAACTTGTTGAATTACAAGATATAGCAAAACTATTTGCATTGTTTGTAGATGCTAAAAGTCCTTATACTTCTGATCATTCTAATGATGTAGCAGAATTGTCAAAATTTATTGCACTCAAAATGAATTTAGGTTTTCAAACATCTGAAATGATAAAAATAGCTGGTCTATTACATGACCTTGGCAAGTTAAAAGTTCCAGATGAACTTCTAGATAAGCATGGCCCTTTAACAAGTGATGAATATAATATCGTAAAAATTCATGCTTATGAAACACATAAAATTCTTTCAAAAGTAAATGGATTAGAAGATATAACACAATGGGCATCCCAACATCATGAGACCCTAAGAGGTACAGGTTATCCATATCATCAAGGAGAAAATGAATTACCATTACCTTCTCGAATTATAGGAGCTTCAGATATATTTCAAGCACTCGCTCAAAATAGACCTTACAGAAAAGGTTTGCAACCACTAAAAATATTAGACATATTAAATGAGAAAGTAAGTGATGGAGATCTTGATGAAAATGTTGTGAGAACAATTCAAGAAAATATACAAGAATGTTGGGAGATATCTATTAGACATTCTACATCTTTATAAAATACTAAATAGGCTATAAAAGTTGATCTAGGGAAAGATTATTAGGTCTGAATAACCATTTTATATTATCTAATAAAGTGTATTTAATGCTTTTTTAACTATTATAGGTTCACCAAAATGACTTAAATACATCAATAAAAAAAGAATTAACTTTTATAGAGTAATAAAGTATAAAAAAGGAATCAAAAGATGAAAAGAATAGTGATCAAAGTAGGAAGTTCTATTTTAACAGATACAACTGATATTGCAAAAGAAAGAATGTTAAATCTTGTTTCCCTTATATCTCAAGTAAGAAAAAGTCATGAAGTTATTTTAGTTTCATCTGGTGCTGTTGCTGCTGGATATACAGCTGTGCAATTAAATAGAAATGTACCAACGAGTAAAAAAGTTTTAGCATCAATTGGTCAGCCAATATTGATGAGTAGTTATAAAAATAAATTTGATATTTTTGATGTTAATATATCTCAAATTCTTTTGACAGAAGATGACTTTGATAGTAGAGTACATACTCAAATCTTTCAAGATATTATCGAAAGAACATTAAAAAATGATATCTTGCCTATTGTAAATGAAAATGATATCTCTACTACTCCTGACCAATTATTTGGAGATAATGATCAATTATCAGCTCACGTTGCACATTATACAGATTCGGATATGCTGATGATTTTAAGTGATATTGATGGATATTTTGATAAAGATCCAAATACACATAAAGATGCTAAAATTCAAAAAATCATAAATAGTATTTCACCAGAAGAGTTAGGTCAAAGTGTTACTCCAAATTCAGAATTTGCAACAGGTGGAATTGTTACAAAATTAAAAGCAGCACAATACATTATGGACAATGACAAAGAGATGTTTTTATGTAGTGGATATGATCTTTCAACTGCAAGAGAATTATTGATTGATGGTATCCATAATAAAGGGACACTATTTACTTCAAAAGAATCAAAAATTAATAAGGAAAAATAAAATGACAAAATTAGAAAATATATCGATGATAAAAGAAGCAAATATATACTTTGAGGGTAAAGTAGTAAGTAGAACTATATTTTTAAGTGATGGTACAAAACAAACATTAGGTGTAATGCAACCAGGTGAATATACATTTGATACAAAAGAAGCAGAGATAATGGAGATGATGTGTGGTGAGTTAGAGATAAGACTACCAGGGGAAACAGAATTTAAAGCTCTAAATACTCCAGAAAGCTTTAATGTACCTGCTAATTCAGAATTTGATTTAAAAATCAAAACTGTTACAGATTATTGTTGTAGTTATATAGAAGCATAAATATAAGTTAAAACAAATATCTTTTTCCTCTCTCCTATTCTTTTTACGTGTAGGAGATGAAGAATAATTTTAATATATTAGATCTTTAATACCACTACAATTACATCCCTCTTTCTATCCTCTTTTTCTTCTAAATGTACTTTAAAATACAGATTCTACAGATTCTGATGTAAATTTGATTAGATTTGTATTTTATACTTTTATTATGTTTAAATAAAAAAGGAAGAAAAGATGTATAAGATACTAATACTTTTAACATTTATGATATCAATGCTTGATGCAAAACAGTTAATCATTGCAACAGGAGGATCTACTGGAAATTATTTTAAAGTAGGGAATGATATTAATGATAAAATTTACAAAGGAAAAGCTAAAGTTATCACTACAGAAGGCTCTATTGAAAATATGCTTTTAGTTGCAAATGGTGAAGCTGATATAGCATTTGTACAAGCAGATGCTTTAGCAATGTTAGAAACATTTTTTATGAGTGAAAATAAAAGAAAAAATGATTTAGTTGACGTAATAGGAAAAATTTATGAAGAAACAGTGCATATTTTGGTACCTGAAAAAAGTGATATTAGTAGTATTGAAGATTTAAATAATAAAATTATTGTAAGTGGAGGTACAAATAGTGGAAGTACTTTAACAGCAGCATCAATAGCTGAAGAATACGATATCAAATTTGGATTCAATAGAAATTGTTCTATAAAAAAAGGTATAAAACTATTAAAAAGAAATAAAATAGATGCTTTATTTTATGTAATAAAATCTCCTGCAAAAAGTCTTATAAAATACAAAAACTTTCGTATGCTAGAAATAGTTGGAAAGAAACATAACAATAAATATTTAAAACATCTTACCCTTCCTAAAACATCTTACAAATTTTTAGATTATGATACTCGAACTTATTCCGTTGATACAATGGTTATTGTAAAAAAAGGCTCTAGAGAAAAAGAAAGAATCAAAGAATATTTAGAAACATTAGGTACGGAAGCAAGTGTAATAGAAGAAGTAGAAATTGATGATACAATAGTAGAAGAAAAAAGTTCATTTTCTATAGACCAAGAAACTATTAAAATATTTACAAAAAGATATGGAAATGGAGCATTAGTTAGGCTAAATTATCTTGATAGAAAAATCAAAAGATTAAAATCTGCAACACCAATTAAAAAACTATCGGAAATAAATAAAATTATAAATAAGATTCATTATGCATCAGATAGAAAACACTGGAAAAAAGAGAACTATTGGGCAACACCATTGGAAACATTAGGAACGGGATATGCTGATAAGGAAGATATTGCACTATTAAAATATATCCTTTTAGTAAAAGTCGGTCTAAATCCAAATAATGTGCAACTAATAGAAAAAAGATATTTGAATAGTAAAAACACAAAAACAGATGAAGAAGATATCTCCTTATTATATTTTGAAAATCCAAATGAAGAACCAATAGTATTAGACTATACAAAAACAGATGAAAAAATATATAAATATCATAATCAATTTAAATATAAAGTTATCAAAAAAGCACAGAATCAGCTTTGGGATAAGCTTTTTAGTTCGAATGTAAATAATAATGATTTAGATAATATTATGAATGTTTTAGGAAAAAAAATGAATAAAATATAATCATATATTAGACAATATGTACTAAAATAGAGGTTTATTATTTAGTACATATTTACAAAATGTATGCCCCCTTTAAATCAAGAATTTCTTTTCTATCAAAATTCATATTCTATTCATCCTAATTTTATATTCTCTTTATCTCATAAATAGGATTCTCTTTAATTTTTTTTAGAAAGAATGTTATAATTAATAGCTATAGATAAGTGATTAATATTTTTATCAGTATATATAATATATCGAAGGAGTTTCAAGTGAAAATACTAATTGTAGAAGATGATATCAAAATTTCTTTATTTTTAGAAAAAGGTTTAAAAGAAGAAAACTATAATGTTGATTGTACATATGATGGGGAAGAGGGTTTGTACTTAATAGAAACAAATAAATATGATTTGATATTATTGGATATTATGATACCTATTATTGATGGTAAAGAATTATGTAAAATAGTACGAGATAAAGGTATTGAAACACCAATTATTATGCTGACTGCAAAAAGTAGTATAGAAGATAAGGTATTTGGTCTAAATGAAGGGGCAAATGATTATATAACTAAACCTTTTTCATATGAAGAGTTACTTGCTCGTATAAATGTACAGTTACGTACTGGAAAAAGTTTTAATAATACTATACAAATTGCAGACCTCATTTTGAATAGGGAAAGTAAACGTGTTTTACGAGCAGGAAAAGATATTGATTTTACATCAAAAGAGTATGTTTTATTAGAATACTTAATGATGAATAAAAATAAAATAGTTACAGAAGAGATGATAAATAATTCAATATGGGATATGGAAGCGATAACTGCTAGTAATATAATCAGTGTATATGTGTATAGAATAAGAACAAAAGTAGATAAAAATTTTGAAAATAAACTTATTCATACAATAAGGGGAATGGGCTATAAAATGAGTGAGCAAATATGAATTTAAAAAATATCAAAACAAAACTGTTATTTTGGTATACAATAACTATATTTCTGATTTTATCTATTTTTGCATCTATTCTATTTTATATGGTTTATAATCAGAATATAAAAACGGTTGATGCAAAACTAATTGCTGTTGCAAATGATATCAATCATGATTTAGAAGATCGTTATGAAAGAGATTTTATAAAAGGCTTTGACGAAGGGGAAGAGTTTTTAATTAAAAATCTTTATGTTAGTATTTATGAAGAAAAAAATAATAAGTATAATAAAATAGCAACAAATAATGATAATTTAAATACATATAAATTTCAAACTTTTGATAAAAGTAAATTACAATTATTTACCCTTGGTTCTGATTCACAAAAACAAATTCGAGTTGTCCGTCTTTATTCTAATAAATCAAAAGTAAATCTTTATGTTGAAATCTCCACAACACTGTACGACAAAATACATAATTCTTTAAATAATTTAAAAATAATACTATTTATTTTGGTTCCATGTATATTGGTATTGTCTATTATTATGGGATTTTTAATTATTCGAAGTTCAATGATACCAGTAAAAAAAGTTATTGATGAGGTAAAGAGTATAGATGTAAATGATTTAGATAAAAGAATTGCATCAAATAATTCAAATGATGAGATAGAAGAACTTATTATTACATTTAATGAAATGTTAAATAGATTAGATGACTCTGTATCAAAAATAAAACGGTTCTCAAATGATGTCTCACATGAGCTAAGAACCCCTCTAACTGTTTTAAGAGGGGAAATGGAGCTAGGTTTACGAAAAGATAGAACAGTTAGTGAGTATAGAAGAATTATGAGTACTTCCTTAGAAGAAACAAAGCAATTACAAGAATTAGTAGATAGTTTACTTTTTCTATCAAATTCAAATGCTATTGAGATACAAGAACAATTTGAATCTTTAGATATAGATGAAATACTTGTTGATATCATTACAGAAAGTGCATGCTTGACAAAAGAAAAAAGTATTGCTATAGAGTTTGTATCATTTGAAAATGTTAAAGTAATAGGGCATGTATATTTAGTGAAAATATTAATCTCAAATATCATACAAAATAGTATAAAATATTCAAATAAAGATTCACAAATATTAATCTCATTAGATAATGATATTTTGAAGATAAAAGATTTTGGGATAGGTATAAAAAAAGAAGATATTTCTCATATCTTTGATAGATTTTACCGTGTAGATGAAGCAAGAAGTCGAGGTGGATATGGACTTGGATTATCAATAGTAAAAAATATTGCAGATGTACATAGTTTTAAAATAGATGTAAAAAGTAATTATAAGGAATATACCGAATTTACAGTGTCTTTTAAGTAATCAAGTGTAATTAATGAAACTACTTTTACTCTTTAATCAGGACGTAAATACTCACTAAAATTACTAAAAGCAGCTTCAACTGCTGTAATAGATTTATAGCTTGTGTTTGTAAATCTTACTTTTTTTGTTGTAATATCACATATAGCAATTTTAAAACTAGATCCCATATAAGGCTCTACAGTACAGATGATTTTATTTTCAAGCTGTCGAGTTAAATAAATAGTACCTTGCAGAGATGGAAAAAAATATTTTGGATAACTTAGTGGTGTTATCTCTACTACAACTATAGATTGAGGGTTTTCTAGAGTTTGCACAATAATCATAGCATCATCATAATCTTCAAATTGAATACACCAATCATCAAAATTCTTATTAAAATTTTGTAAATCCTCATCTAGAAACCCACCAACTAAAGATTGTACAGCAAAAATAGACATGAAAAACACCTTGAAATATATAATTTTAATAGTTTATTATACCTTTAAATGTCTTATCAAATATAAAAGTATAAAACATATCTGATAATCTTTGTCTTCTGCTCAAATGATTCTATATCTTGTGTTTTAATTGTTTGTGGATCATTGATTAGTTCAAAAGAAATACTATTAAATATATTGAGAAATAAATAAAAAGTATAGTCTCAGTATTAATATTGTAATAAATTTTAATTAAGCTTTATTTATATAGAATAACTTAATTTTAAACAAATAGGAATCATACAAGTAATGGAAAACTTTATACTAATAGCAGTAGCAATATTAGCAGGATATATTCTACAAAAATTTAAGATTTTTCCAGAAGAAACTTCAAATATTTTAAATAGATATATTATATATATCCCTCTTCCTGCTATTATATTACTACAAGTTCCAAAACTTACATTTTCTTTTGATATATTGATTCCTACTATTATTGCATGGCTTGTTATGGGAATATCTGCAGTAATAGTATTATTTTTTTCAAAACTATTCTCTTGGTCAAAAGAGGTTACTGGAAGTTTACTTCTTGTATCTGTATTAACAAATAGTTCTATTATGGGTATTCCAATTATTGAATTATATTTAGGAAAAGAATCCTTACCTTATGTTCTTATCTATGATCAGCTTGGTACTTTCTTAGCCTTAACAGCTTATGGTACATTTATAACTGCATATTATAGTGTAAGTGGCAATATTCATTCTAAAGTTATCATAAAAAAAATTATTACGTTTCCATCTTTTATAGCACTTATGATTGCATTAGCATTATTAGGACAAAGTTTCAATCCTTTAATTACTAATATTTTAACAAAATTTGCTGATACTTTAGTTCCTGTAGCACTTATTGCTGTTGGTCTTCAAGTACAATTTAAACTTCCTAAAGATGATCTTCAACCATTAGGTATTGCACTACTTATAAAACTTATAGTTGCTCCGATTATAGCTTTTATTATTTGTATGATTTTTGACTGGAATATTCTAGCGGGGAAAGTATCTATTTTCGAAGCAGGAATGGCTCCTATGATTACTGCTGGGGCAATTGCATCTATGGCAGGTCTTGCACCAAGATTGAGTACAGCTGTCGTTGGATATGGAATAATATTTTCTTTTTTAACAACTTATGTTATATCTATAATATTAACTTAATATGTCTATAATACTAAAGTTTTTGGACACTTTTTTATACTATCTCCAATCTAATCTTAATTTATAATTGCATCATGCCATTGAACTAAGGATACTCTATATCCATCTTTAACTTCTAATACTTCATGTGTAAAATAAGGATTACTCAAAAATACAATCATATCTCCAGCTTTTGGATTTATTTGTACTTTATCTCCCTCTTTATTATGTAAGTAATTAAACAGTAGTTCTCCACCTTGAAAAGTATTTTGTGAAATAACATCACTATGACTTGTTGTAAATAAAACTGTTGATATTTTTCTCTGTCGAGCAACTGGTAAAAAACCTATTACATTATCATCTTTTACTAAAACACTAGAGTCATCACTATGTTGTTTATAAAATGATCCTTTTGTATATTCTAAGGCTTGTATATCTGTTGATGTAATAAGTGCCATATTAAAAAATCTTTCTATCTCATTTTGATGTTTTAAAAAGTTATCCTTATAAATTAACTCATGAGTAGAATTTAATTTATGTATATTTGTTTTTCTAATACTTTTGTCTATATCCGCATCAATTTTAACACCAACCTTTTTTCTAATCTTTGCTTCAACAATATCTTGGTTTGTTCTTATCTCTTCTGTAATACTTTTACATGTTATTTCAGGTAAAAAATCTTTGATTATCATATATGGATAGTCATAATAGGGATTTGGTAAAATCCCAGTTTTTATATCTAAGTCAATTAGAAATTTTTCACAAAAAATATGATTACTGATTTGTACCATAGTTTAAGCCCTAACTTCAATTATTTCTGAATGAGGATAAGATATATTACGGTTCTGAAATGATAAGATCTCTTTGTTTACAATCATCCCATTTTCAATATTGATTGCTTTTCTAATTGTTTCATCTTCTTGCCAGCTATTACGACCTGCTAATACTGTAGATAAGTAAACAATCAAAGCTCCAGATATTGATCTTGTTGCACTTTCCCAAAGATAACTAGGAGTGTGATCAACTGCATAATAATCAACTGTTTTATATTTAAACATTGGATTCTTAAAGGTAGTAGGTTTTGCAAAAAAGAATCCCATCCCTTCATCACAACTCACATCAATAATCAAACTATTTTCTTTAAGCGATGAACTCTCTTCTTTATTTATAAAGTTTGTAGGGTTTTTTGTATCTTGGAATATACCATTGATTATGATATCAGTTTCACTAATTAACTCACTTAATGGTCTCGTTGAGCCATCATGTTCGAGTAGCATCATTCGTGATTCATCTTTAATACCTGGCTGAATTGTTAAATAATGACAATCAAGTACTTCTTCTCTCACTTCATGGTTTTGACGTTGAATACAGATAGTTATATCTCTAAAACCATGTGCTTTTAAAGCATAAATTGCACCACGACTAACAGCCCCAAATCCAAAAATAATAACTTTTCTTTGGTTTCCATAATGACCATCAATTCCCTTAAGTTGTAAGGCATGTTTAACTGCACAATAACCAGCCATCTCATTATTTTTATAAAAAGTATGACGACCTTTTCTATTATCAGACCAAACAAACATATCTTCAAAAGCGATAAGTGTTTGTTTTCGCTCTATTGCTATTTGTGTTATATCTCTTTGTTGTACGCAATGCACATAACCCCATAGAGTTCCGCCTATACAAAGTTCTTCCAAGTCAGCTAATACAGGTTTGTTGATAATAACTGTACCAATTTTAGTTAATAAATCATGTCGACTTGCAATACCACCTGTTTGTGATGCAATTTCATCATCTGTAATACCAAAAGGAATTCCATATCCCTCTTCAAATATCATTTGTTCTCGTAATTTTTTTGGAATACGTTCTAAATGTGATGGGTGAATTGGATAACGTTGTTCATCTTCTTTTTTTGAAGTTCCGATAACCCCAATTTTAAATTTATTCATAGTGATTCCTTTTAGTATTTTCAACAGCTTCAAAATTAGGAGCACGATTTATTCCTCCAGATATCATAAGTTCAATAACTTTATCATACGTTAGTTCACTTTGATTTGCACATGCTTTTGGAAAATAACTCGATCCTTCTGTCATGCCAGGTACTAAATTTACCTCCATAAAAAAGCATTCACCTTGTTTATTTGATTTAATATCTATACGTCCAAAATCCCGTACACCTAAACCTTTAAAAGAGTCAATAGCTAGTTTTTTTAGTTTATCAATGATTTTATTATCATTGATTTTTCTAAACTCTTCACTATCATCCTTTTTTGCTTGTTGTCCTAAAATTCTTAATCCATTTGTTGATAATAATGGTACTATTTCGATTGGAGAAACTGATAAAGTTCCATTTTGTGTTTCTATAACAGCAACTGTAAACTCTTTACCATCTAAATACTCTTCAACAAGAATAGGAAGATTAAAGGATTCATGCAAAGACAATACTTTACTTTCAAATTCTGTAAAGTTTCTTACATAAGATAAATCATCAATCCCATTACCATTTGCAGCATCAATAGGTTTTAAAAATAAAGGAAATAAAATAGGTAGTTCCTTGGTAGATTGATATTGTCCAGGAATTGCTGTAAAATATCTTGCTGTTTTAATTCCTTTTTTTGCAAGATGAAGTTTTGCAAGTACTTTATCCGAGTCAAATTTTAAAACTTCAAATGAGGAACCAGTATAGTTGATTTTATGTTTAGCAAAAAAGTCTGATAACCAAATATCATCTCCATTTTTTATTGAAAGGTATTTAACGGCTAAAATAACTAAATCAGGTTTTTGTTTTACTATTTTAATTAAATCATTTTTACTTGTACAAATATTAAGTTTAATATTATGTCCAGTTTTTCTAATAGATTCTAATACACTATTACAAGACTTTAAACTTCCAAAGCCACTCTCTTTTAATTCTTCATTGGGTGTTGTGATAATTTCGATATTCACTAGTAGTTCTCCTTAAATGGATACTGCAACTATTTTGTAACAAATAAAATGTGCATTGTGAACAAGCCTAACAAAAATCGGTTAATGTTAATTTGTGTAGATCTAAGCTTAATTAGTATGTTATTTTCACATTCAGAATGTTGTGAAAACGAAGTCAGGTACAGATCGAGTATTCTGATATTGGATTCATTGTATCTGAATTATTGGGATATAATTATGTTTGAATAATATTGGGAAATTGTTTGAGTATTTTAGGGAATATTTTAGTCTTTAAATAGGGTGTAAATACTCACTAATATTACTATAATAATTAAATTATTTATATCTAATACCTTAGTACAAAATTATTATATAGTCCAATAATTTAATCTTCTATTGCAATAAGATGAGATATTGACTTTAAGAATTAATAACTTTTGTATAATTCTAGTAAATTTAAGTGATTATGCATTTCTATATCCTTAATCTAGGTGTAAATAAATACAGTAAGTTATTGAATATAATGAATTTATTATAAAAAATAATGTCTTTTAAAACTAAATCATATTAGTATATTACATGTGATACAATTTGTAAATTAGAAGATAATATAAGATGAGTTTACATTATTTATTTTTACATTTTGTTTGTAGCTTTAGTTCCCGCAAGTCTATTTATGGTTTGCATATATTCAAAATCTCTAGAATCAGAAATTGAAGATACTAAATCTGCAAGCAAAATACTTTTAGGTTTTATAATCATAAAATCTAAGTTATAAAAGATATTACATATGAATAATATTAAAAGTTTTAAATAAGGCTTAGAAATGAATAAAAGAATAGAACAACTACCTGAATATTTAAAAAATATAAATTTATTATACCTAGATGATGATATTGAAGAACAAGAAGATACATTAGAATTCTTCTCGTCTTTATTTACTAACATTTTTATTTCAAATAATGGAAAAGATGGTTTACAAATATTTCAAGATAATCAAATAGATATTATTATTACTAGTTTAAATATGCCAAAATTAAATGGTATAGAGATGTTAGAAAAGATAAGATTAATAGATAAAGATTGTCATATTATAGTGATTTTACAAGGAAATGAATCTGAAACATTGCTTCGCTGTATTAAACTCAATATAGATAGCTTTATTTTAAAACCTCTTGATTTTGAACAACTTCTTATCTCTATTGAAAAATCAATGGAAAAATTTAAATTTTCTTATGAATCACAAAATCATAAAAATTATCTTGAGCAATATTTAGCGCTTATCGATAAGAATAATATTATTTCTAAAACTGATTTAGAGGGAAATATTACATATGCAAATGAAAGCTTTTGTAAAATTAGTGGATATAAAAAGAATGAGCTTATAGGACGAAAACATAGTATTACTAGACATCATGAAAGTACAAAGGAAAAATACAAAGATCTTTGGAATACTATAGAAGTAAAAAAGGAAATTTGGGAAGGTGTCATTAGAAATAAATCTAAAAGTGGTACTTCTTATTTTGTACGAACAGTAATAACACCAATTAAAAATACTGAAGGTGATATTGTGGAATATATTGCTGTTCAAGATAATTTAAATGGTATTATTAATGATAAACAATTTCTATTTGAAGAGATAGAAGAAAATGAATTATCAATCTTAATTCTATTACAAATAGATGAATTTGATATGTTAGAAAAGTTTTATAATATTGTCACTGTTGACAAAATGGGAAAGACATTTGCCTTAAATCTTCTTTCCTTCCTTCCTGAAAGTTATACTTTTGAAAATGTTTACTCATTAAGTAATGGACGCTTTGCATTATTAACAGATTTTAATAAATTTGAAAAGTCAAAACTCAATATAAAACACTATATTAATGATTTTGTAGAAAATGTAAAAACATCTCATTTAGAATTTGATAATATGGAGTTTGATTTTAATATTACAGTTAGTTATGCAACTGGAAAATTTATGCTTTATGAGGATGCAAATGATGGATTGGATAAGGCTTTACTGGCAACCAAAAAGATAACTTTTTCAAATGACTCTTCAATTATTGCTTCAAAAGAAGCAAAAGATAATTTAGCGATGATAAAAACTGTAAAAATAGCATTAGATAACTATAATATAGTTTCATATTTTCAGCCTATTATTAATAATAAAACAAAAGAGATAGAAAAGTATGAATCGTTGGTGAGACTTATCGATGAGAATGGTAATATTCTTTCTCCATTCCATTTTCTTGATGTATCTAAAAAGGGAAATCATTATAATAAAATAACTCAAAGAGTTTTAGAAAACTCTTTTAAAATTTTGCATACAATAAATACGAAACTTTCTATAAATATCTCGTCAGTTGATATAGAAAAAGAACAAACTAGATTACTTATATTTGACCTTTTAGAAAAATATAAAGAAGATGCTCATAGAATAGTATTTGAACTGCTGGAAGATGAAAGTGTTCAGAACTTTAAGGTTATTAAAAATTTTATTTTAAAAGTAAAGAAAATAGGAGTTCAAATAGCTATTGATGATTTTGGAGCAGGATATTCTAGTTTTGAGAGAGTTCTTGAATTTGATCCAGATATAGTTAAAATAGATGGTTCATTAATAAAAAATATTGAAACTGATAATTTCAGTAGAAATATTGTTGAAGCAATAGTACTTTTTGCCAAAAAACAAAATATTCAAACTATCGCAGAATTTGTTGAAAATGAAGCAATCTTTAATATTTTAAATGAAATTGGTGTTGATTATTCACAAGGATATTATTTTGGTAAACCAGAAGCATTATAGTGTGTTAATTAATATAATGTCTTAAATCCATTTTTTATAAATATCTTCAAGTGTATCCCAAAAAGCCTTTGATGATTTAATATTTAAAGCAATATCACTAATAGGCAAGATTACTTTTCCTAATGTATTATGATAATACGCTCCATTTTCTATATCAGGTTGAGTAGCACATATCAATGTCATTTGAGCACCACCTTTAGGCGATAATAATAAAGAACCAAGAATACGAGTAACTAATGATGATTGATCCGCACCCAATCCCATAGGAACAACGCCTGGATGCACTATATTTACTTTATAGTCTGGGTATAATTTATGGCACTCATAAGCCCACCACATAACACCTACTTTACTACGTGAATATGCTTGCACACCACTTTTCCCCTCATATTCAAAATCAGGAGTACAGTTATCTGCAAGTGTATATATATCGCCTGTTATTGCTATAATTTGAGCATCAGATTTAAGTAAGGATTTTTCAATGCACTCTTTAAATAAAACATGGTGACCCAATACATTTACGGTAAAAGTCAACTCATAACCTTGAGGAGATATATGATGATAATCTTTTACTGCAATCCCTGCATTGTTAATCAATATATCAATTTTTCTTCCCCAAAGAGTATCTTCTAAAGTATCAATAGATAAAGGTATAGAGGTTATATCAGCAAGATCAAGTTTGATAAAATGAATTTTACCTTCTAATCCTTGTATGATATTTTCTGCTTTTTTTTCATCTCTTGATAACATAATCACTTCTGCTTTACGCTCTAGTAATCCTTTTACAGTTTCTAAACCGATACCTTGATTCCCTCCAGTAATTACAATGATTTTACCTTCAAGTGAAGGTGTCATTGGACATATAGGTGTTTTAGACTGTTGTCTCCATGTCCAAGATAACATTCTTTTAAATTTATTTTTTGGTATTTTATTTGTTTTCATAGTTATTGCCTTTATGATGTTGGCGTATTAAAATACCAAGTAGATCTTTTTTTATCTTTTGTGTATTCGAATTTTTGCATAAACTCAGCATTTAAAAACGGAGTATTTTTTTTACACTGTTGTAGAGTCAAACTTATATGGTCTAAAACATGATTATTCACGCCAGAGATTGTTACACAAAGGTCACCCGTAGGAAAATAGATAGTTCCATCTTTTTTATATACAAATGCCTCATCAGCATATAGTCCTGGTTTACAATTGTGACCAATCAGTGGTAAATCAGATCTGATATAATTACCAGAACCAGCCACATCTAAACAGTATCCATCTTGTGGTCTATCTAATGGATCAACTAGTTTCACATGATATGCATTAGTTTGTGAAAATAGTGCAGTAGTCACTAGTAAAATCAAAGTATGTATTTTTATTAAATTTTTCATTATTTTGTATCCTTCAGTTTGTTGTTCTTAATATGCTCTTTTTTAACTATATCTTCCCACCACTTATCCATTTTTAGAGGAGGATTTAGAATATCTATTACTTCCCCCATTAGAGGAATAAGAACTTTTACATTCTCTTTTTCTCCTAGTTTAGTAATTTGCTCCATTGGTTCATACCATTTATGAAAAGATATTTTAAATGTTCCATTATGAATTGGTACTAATAGTTTTCCTTTTAAATCTTTATGAGCCTGCATTGTTTGTTCTGGAAACATATGGATGTACTTAAATCGTTCATTGAACTGTCCATTTTCCATAAATGTTATATCAAAAGGACCATATTTATTGCCTATTTCTTTAAATCCATCAAAATATCCTGAATCACCACTAAAATAAAGTGATTTACCATTTGCTCTTACTACCCATGAACTCCACAGTGTTGAATCTCTATCAAAAAGAGTTCTTCCTGAAAAATGTTGAGATGGAGTTGATATTAATTCTACATCACCAATTTTTGTTGATTCCCACCAATCTAAAAATTTTATCTTATTCTTTGATACTCCCCAATCTGCAAGCCGTTTTCCAACGCCTAAAGGCACGATAAAATAGTTTACTTTATCTTTTATTTTTAAAATTACCTCTTTATCAAGATGATCATAATGATCATGTGAGATAATAATTCCTTCAATTTGACCTAAACTATCTAAATCAAGAGGAACTGGATGAAAACGTTTCCATCCTATCCATTCGTAAGGTGTAATAAAATCACTAAAAACAGGATCTGTTAACCATACCTTTCCTGCTAATTGAAACATAATAGTAGAATGTCCTAATCTCGTATAATGAAAAGCATCTTTATTAGGTACATAAAAATCATCATAAGTTACTGTTTTAATAGGAAGCGGGGACTTTGGTATACTTTCTGGTTGTTCTGTGAAATATATCCCTTTTAAGACATTATACATTTCACTTATTTTAAATTCAAAAGGTGGCATCTCTTTTTTATTAATAAATACATTATCTTTAAATTGAGGAGAGTTTTGAATACGTTTTTCTATAATCAAATCATCTTTAGCTGAACATCCAGTCATTATTATCCCTACTAATACTATTTTTAACATTAATTTAATATCTTTACATCTATACATTGTTAACCTCTTTATTTTTTCCCTATTGCGTATTTTCCTGCACCTGAAAATAAAATTGCTAATGAAGCTAAAATATAAAACATTTGAAGTTCAATTGCCCAAGCACCATGTTCATTTAGAGCAAAAATATCACCAATATGAGCCATTAATATTGCTACAACCATTGTTCCTGCAACTAAAAAAGCCCCAAGTCTCACTTTATATCCTATTATGATCATAATTGGCGCTATAAATTCTCCTAAATAAGCTCCATAAGCAAAAAAACCTGGAACTCCCATAGAACTAAACATTCCAACCATACCACCAAGTCCATTTGTTACTTTATCTATTCCGTGAAATAGCATTAAAAATCCAACAGCAATCCTTAAAAATAATTTTCCTAAATTCTCATTTTCTAATATATTCATCTTATTTACCTTTATTTAATTTATATTACATGAATTATAAAGTATTCAATGTGAACAAAATGTGAAGAATATGAATAACTAAGTTCACATTTTGTTCACATACAAGTTGTTAAAATTAAACAAAAAAGAGGGTTACTATGAAAAAAGCAACACTAAGAGATATTGCAACTTCGCTTACAGCTTTAATATTTATTGTTATTGGAATGAGTGGAGTTATGATATATTTCCATTTTTATGATATGCAAGTAAGAGAACTACATGAAATTATAGGTTTAGTCTTTGTTTCAGTTACATTGTTTCATATATTTGTAAATTGGAAAAGTATGAAAAAATATTTTTCGAAAAAAATATTTATCATTACACTCGTTGCTACTACAATAGTGAGTTCAGGATTTGTAATCAATAGTTTAAACCAAGGTCAAAATCCAAAGTTATTAGTAATTCAAAGTGTACTCACTGCTCCTATAAAAAATTCTCTTAAAGTATTAAATATAGAGTATGAAGTTGCCATGAAAAAACTTGAAGCACAAAATATTAAAATAGAAAACAATAGTAGTATTCAAACAATTGCTCAAGCAAATAAAATAAGTCCTTTTAAAGTGGTTCTTATCATTACAAATAAATAAAGAATTGATAATATAGATTAGTTCATATTCTTTTCATAGAATATTAGTTAGTATAATTATAATAAAGGGTCAAAATGAGAGTATTAATAGTAGAAGATAACTTAGACTTAGCCGAAAGTATCTCTGATTATTTATGTATAAATAATTGTGACTGTGATTTTGCATATAATGGCGAAGCTGGTTTGGAGTTTGCATTAAAAAATGAGTATGATATATTTATCTTTGATATAGCTATGCCAAAAATGGATGGATTGGAGTTATGTAAAATACTTCGAAATACTTACCATAATCAAACTTTTAACTGCACGTGATACTCTTGACGATAAAGTAGCAGGTTTTGAAGCTGGAGCTGATGATTATATAGTAAAACCTTTTGAATTAAAAGAGTTACTAATTCGAATACAAGCAATACATAAAAGAGTAATAAATACACAAAATATACTAAGCGTTGATGATTTACAAGTTGATTTAAATACGCAACATGTTTCTAGAGAAAATCAAGAGATACTTTTATCTCCAAATAATTATAAAATCTTAGTAATACTTATGCAAAAATCGCCAAATCTTGTTTCAAGAGAAGAACTTGAATATAGTGTATGGGATGATGACTTACCTAACAGTGATTCTTTACGAAGTCATATTTACAAACTTAGAAAACAAATAGATAAGCCATTTAAAAGAGAACTAATTGAGACTATAAAAGGAAAGGGCTTTAGAATAGTATGATGAAATTTACAAAAGGTATACGATTTAGAATTATTGCTGCATGTGTATTTTTTGCATTTATGGTAAGTATTATTTTTGGACTTATTTTAATTGTGACTATCAAGATAAACGCCGATGAACAGTTTAATTGGCATATAGAAAAAGAGGCAACTCACTTTTTAAAACAATACCAAAAAAATAAAAATATAAAGTTCGAAATACAAAGAGGTATTGTACGTGTAACAAATGAACTAGATGCGATAACACAATTAAAAAAAATGCTTGCTATAGATGATAAACAAGTATTGCAAAAAAGTTTAAAAGATTTAGCTTTTAATAAATTTCAAATGATTACAGAAGATGGATATATGGCTTATAAATTTCATTTAAAAGAAAAGAAAATCTATGTTTTACAAGCCTCTTTAGAGGATAAAGAAAATCTTTCATTATATTACTTTATTGATCTTTCTGGTTTTAATAAATCTAATAATATGGGTGCAAATATATCTAGAAATATCTTTTTTATAATGATTTTTATCATACTTCTTCTTGCAATTTTGATTGGTTTTTATATCGCAAAAAAAGTTCTTGTACCTCTTACTAGTCTTAGTACAAATGTAGATAAAATTGACATAGGAGAATACAAAAGTAATACAAGTGAGTACTACAATGATGAGATAGGTTTTTTAGCAAAAAAAATTGACTCTTTTGTAAAAAGGACAGCTAAATTTGTTCAAAGAGAAAAAGCATTTTCGCGAGATGCAAGTCATGAACTCAGAACCCCAGTTGCAAGTTCTCAGGCAGCTTTAGATGTTGCTTTTGCTTTACCTCAAGGACAAAACCCAAGAATGAATAAAATATTACAAAGAGTTCAACGAGCAAATAAAAACATGACACATCTCATAGAAAGTTTTTTAATACTGGGTCGTGAGAAACAAAAAGATAAAAAAATATTACAATTTAATCTAAAAGAATTAGTAGATACTTCTATTAGTAAAAATAGTTATTTAATCAATTCTCAAACAATAAAATATGAAAATAAAATTGATGAAACAATTATTGTAAACTTACCCAAAGAATATTTATTAATCATTATAGATAATCTCATACGAAATGCATTTACACACATGCAAGATGGTATCATCACTATAAATGCAACAAATAATTATCTTTTAATTTCTGATACTGGAGAATGGTTTGATGATACAAAAGAGCTTGGAATTGGTCTCAATATTGTAAAAAGAATCTGTACAGAAGAAAATTGGAAAATAGATATTTCAACTGTACCCAATATTGGGACACAAATTAAAATTAAGTTTTGATTTATTAATTATATGAGTCTTAAAATTCTATTTCAGGTATTTAAAGAATATAGAATAATTTCAAATTAAATAAGTCTAAAAGGTTTCAATATTCAATTGTGTTATACTATTGTGAATAAGATATATCTATAGTAAAGGAAAACTAATGTTGCATAAGAATGAACAAAATTTAATTTCAATAATTAGATATGCTCCTGTAATTATTATTATATTTTTATCAATTTTTATTACATACTGGATTGAATATTCAAATAATATTGATTTAGAAAAAAATATACAACGGACAACAAAATTCTATTTAACTTTTAATAATGATGAACTAGAAGAGGAAGTAGATAGAGTATATGAATATATTGAAAAAGAGGATAAAAATAGTTTAATTAATGTAAAAACTTCTTTACAAAAGAAAGTTTATGAAGCACATGATATAGCAAGTAATATTTATAAAAATAATAAAGAGATTAAAACAAATAAGGAAATTTTAGATTTAATTAGAACGGCATTACGTAGTATTATTTTTAATAATGGAAGAGGATATTATTTTATAAATGATATTCATGGAATGAATTTATTACAACCTTTAAATACCAAAATAGAAAATACGAATATTTTAGAAATAAAAGATGTTAATGGTTATCAATTTATGAAAACGATTAACCAATCAATAAAAGATAAAAGTGAACGTTTTGATACTTACTATTGGGTTAAAAATGCTGAAGATAATAAATCATATGAAAAAATAAGTTTTTATAAATATTTTGAACCTTTAAATATTTCTATAGGTACAGGTGAATATATAGCTGATTATGAAAAAGAATTAAAAACTAAAGTTATTGCGTATATTCAAAATATTAAATTGGATGATGATGGATATATATTTATGACAGATTATAGTGGAAGCGTGTTAAGTCATAAAAATATAAATAATTTAGGAAAGAATCTTATCCACTTAGAAGATAAAAATAATTTCGAATTTGTAAAAGAATTAATAAATATTGGAAAAAAAGGTGATGGATTTATTACATATTATAATTCTACATTATCAGAGCAAGCTTACAAAAAAACATCATTTGTAAAAGGTTATGATAAATGGGAATGGGTATTTGGTACAGGATATAGTGAAAAAGATTTACTCGAAATTCTCGAGAAAGTAAAAAAAGATTTAGTAATTGTTGCAGAAAAAGATTTTTACAGAATATTATACGGCAGTATTTTAGTGACAAGTTTATTGTTGATATTTTCATTATTATTAAGTAAATACCTAGAGAAAATTTTTGTAAATTATAAGATCAAAATAAAGAATGAATCTAAATACTTTGAGAACTTTTTTGAATACAGTAACATTGGTTTGTCAATTTGTAATAAAGAAGGTCACTTTGTTAAAGTAAATAAAAAGCTTATCGAAATATTTAATTATAATACGAAAGAAGAACTTTTAAATAAATTTTGGAGTGAGGTTTCTCATCATGAGTTAATAGATAATGAAACAAAAGTATTTAATGAGTTGCAAAGTGGAGATATTAATACTTATACCCTTGAAAAAAAGTATCTAAAAAAAGATGGAACTCAATTTGATGCAATTATTACTGCTAATACTCTCAAAAATGAGGATAATAGTATTGCATATATTTTATTTTCTATTATAGATATATCAGATATCAAAGCTCAAGAAAATGCATTATTTCAACAATCAAAAATGGCATCAATGGGTGAGATGTTAGCAAATATTGCGCATCAGTGGCGACAACCTCTTAGTTTGATTAGTACTGCATCTTCAGGATTATTGGTTCAAAAAGAGCATAATATTATGACTGATAGTAATTTTCATTCATCTTTAGAGTCAATAGAAGAAGCTACCCAATACTTATCTCATACGATAGAAGATTTTAAAAACTTCTTTCAACCAGATGAGAATAAAATAGATATTTATCTGCAAAAGGTAGTTGATAAATCATTAAAACTTGTTTCATCAGTGATGAAAAATAAGGACATAAAATTTATTCAGAATATAGATGATATTAACTTTAAATCTTTCGAAAATGATTTAGTTCAAGTATTTATTAATCTATTGAATAATGCAAAAGATGCTTTCGAAAATCGTTCTGGAGATAAATTTATTTTTATTTCTAATAAACTTTTGGAAGATGAAAAACTATTGGTATTGTCAATTAAAGATAATGCAGGTGGCATTCCTTCAAATATAATTGATAAAGTATTTGAACCATATTTTACTACGAAACATAAAGATAAAGGCACTGGCATTGGATTGTATATGGTTAATGAAATTATTACCAAACATACTGGTGGTACTATTACTGTTCAAAATGTTAGATATATGCATGAGGGTACAGAATGTGAGGGAGTAGAGTTTAAAATATCTATACCCCTTTCGTAAGTAGAGACGTTTTCTTTTTTATAAATAAAATATTGATAGTTGTAGTTCATAAATTAAAAAGATGCAGAAAGAGAAGTTGAAACATTACGAGAAAAATTTGATTCTTATCAAAGTAATACCGAAAACTTTTTAGATGGT
>PJEL010000772.1_pt1 | contig 36138 bp, 31 predicted proteins | sample 1853271 | NCBI WGS metagenome assembly PJEL01 (sample SAMN08108733, study PRJNA415343) | Invertebrate metagenome, whole genome shotgun sequencing project. | host: Globobulimina | place: Sweden: Gullmar Fjord | collected 2015-08
AGCCCGCACCCGCGGTCTGCGCCATGACGGGACAAACCCTGTCGGAACACTTCGACCAGAAGCTCCACGTCGGAAAGACCAACCAGGCGTGGAAATTCGCTCTGCAAGGAAGGACGTAGAGTCCGCATGATACCTAGCCCGCTGTCTGACACGGCCACAGTCAGACGATCACCGCCTTGGTACGACTGGAGCGCAGCATAGCCGTCGAGTGGGGTTTGGCTATGCGAGAAGACGTTGTCGATCAGCTCGGCGAAAATGGTCCAGGCAGCGCCTTCCAGCTCTGCCGCATCAGCTCGCTGACCACACGAGCGAATCAGCGCTTCGGTGAGGCGAGTAGGCAGCTTATGGTCGCGGGCATCCTTGTTGATCCGTGCGATCTCAACCAGGCCGATGTTGCCACCTCGATACAGCTCAGCGCCTGAATAGGCCGGGCGGCAAGGCTTCACATCGATAGGCGATGCGAGGTGGTCGAAAAACCCCATTCGATTGAGATACCCCATCGTCCCGGCCTCACCCTCTTCGAAATCAAGTCGCACCCGACAGGTTGTGAACGCGAGCTGGTTAGCCAGTGAGAGCAAACGAATGGCCGCATCGATCATCAGCTTGCAGCCGATCGGAAAACGGATCAGAACTTCATAGACGCCGGAACCATGTGGCCCCCCGCCGGCGCAGATCGCCGTTTCCAGCCTTGAGGCATCGACCCAGCGGGGCGGAAGATCGATTTGGCACTGCATCGATTGCTTTAATGAGCCTCATATCGATACCGCTCGCAGTTCTTCGGATGAGCTGCGCAGAGGCATTACAATGGGAGAGCCATTTTGCAAGTTGCGAGTACCAATATCAATGTTCGGAAACTGATGGCTCCGGCTATATTGCCACCCGCCGCCGACATTCGGCTCAGGATCATAAGCGACCAAGTGCTGACCACCGGCAATGTCCGCTATGGAGATCAAACAAACTGAAGGCTGGTACCCGCACAATTGCAGTTACAGTATTTCGTAGCCTAACAGATAGATCGTTCTCGATGGCTAGCTTGTAATCCGGAAGTCGAAAAAGCCGGACCAGGTCTCCGCACCGACACCGGCCTTCGAAAGTCCCCTTAAGAGAAAAGGTACGGGAAGGCATGGACAAAGCCGAGAGAAACTGTTCTCTGGAGCCGGTTTGAAAAACCGTCTACCGCTGAGCCCCGCAGACTGCGGCGCTTTGGCACCATAGCTGAGGCACGGCCTAAAAGAGGGACGACTGCGCGGACTTGGTGGCGGAGAGGGTGGGATTCGAACCCACGATACGGTTTCCCGCATACACGCTTTCCAAGCGTGCGCCTTCAGCCACTCGGCCACCCCTCCTCAAGCGCTGGCGTTCTGTCTTACCAACCCGGAGTTTCGCAAAGATGAAGCGAAGATCGGGCGATAATGGGAACCGCGGCCGCAGAGGGCCGAGTGGTTCGCCAGCGGCGCGAAACTAGCCGAGGCTGGGCGGCGATGCAACGCCTTCGGTCCCCGCAGCCCCGCCTGCGCCGCTGCGGGTTCGGGAGGGAAAGCCGGATCGGCGTGCCTTTGCCCCAGGGCCCTCGCCCAGAGGTTGGCCGAAGCCGTCTCCGGCTGCTACTATCGCGGCCATCGAGGCTGCTGAGAAAACCGGAAGGGTCTCCCCGACCCCCCCCGGGGAGGCTAGAAAGCTCCGGACAGCAGGTGAGGCATCCTCTTGGGGGATTTGATGGTCGTTGGCCGCACTATCGGCTGGGTTTTTCTGTTCTGCGCGCTGGTTCTGCTCGGCTGGGACGGCGTGTCGTCGCTCAGCAGTGAGGACTGGGGCTTCGCCATTCTCGGCCAGCGCTGGTACGAAATCGACCAGGCTCTCGGCAGCTTCACCCTCAACACCCTGCAGGCCGGCATCGAGCGCAATATCTCGGTCGATCTCTGGGACAACATCTTCGCGCCGGCCCTGCAGTGGCCGGCGGTCGCCATCTTCTTCGTACCGGGTGTTGTCCTGGTACTGCTGTTCCGGCGCTGGGGCGGCGGCCACCGGCCGTCACGCCGCTTTATCGGCCGGCGCTAACCCTCAGGCCAACACTCAGCTGTCGCTCATTTTCAGCGCCGCCAGGAAAGCCGACTGCGGGATTTCCACGTTGCCGACCTGGCGCATGCGCTTCTTGCCGGCCTTTTGCTTGTCCAGCAGCTTGCGTTTGCGCGAGACATCGCCGCCGTAGCACTTGGCGGTCACGTCCTTGCGCATGGCCGAGATGGTCTCGCGCGCGATCACCTTGCCGCCGATCGCCGCCTGGATGGCGATCTTGAAGAGTTGGCGCGGGATCAGGTCCTTGAGGCGCTCGCAGAGCATACGGCCTCGGGCTTCCGCCTGGCCGCGATGGACGATAATGGCCAGGGAGTCGACCGGCTCCTGATTCACCAGGATGGAGACCTTCACCAGTTCGCTCTCGCGGTATTCCTCGATCTGGTAGTCGAAGCTGGCATAGCCGCGCGAGACCGACTTCAAGCGGTCGTAGAAGTCGAAGACCACCTCGTTGAGCGGCAGGCGGTAGACCAGCATGGCGCGCGACCCGGCATAGGTCAGGTCGATCTGCTCGCCGCGCCGATCCTCGCAGAGCTTCAGGATCGGCCCGAGGTATTCGTCCGGCACCAGGATGGTGGCCCTGATCCAAGGCTCCTCGATGTGGTCGATCTTCACCACATCGGGCATGTCGGCGGGATTGTGCAGTTCGATCATCTGCCCCTTGGTCATGTGGATCTTGTAGACCACCGAGGGCGCGGTGGTGACGAGATCGAGATCGAATTCGCGCTCCAGCCTCTCCTGCACGATTTCCAGGTGCAGCAGCCCCAGGAACCCGCAGCGGAAGCCGAAGCCCAATGCGGCGCTGGATTCCGCCTCGTACTGAAAGGAAGAGTCGTTCAGCGCCAGCTTGGCCAGGGAGTCGCGCAGGTCTTCATAATCTGCGGCATCGACCGGAAAGAGGCCGCAGAACACCACCGGCACGCTGGGATGGAAGCCGGCCAGGGGCGTCTGCGCCGGGCGGCGTTCGTCGGTGATGGTATCGCCGACGTTGCAGTCGGCCACCGACTTGATCGAGGCATTGATGAAGCCGAGCTCGCCGGGGCCGAGTTCCTTCAGAGTCACCATCTTGGGCGTGAAGGCGCCGACCTTGTCCACCAGATGGGTGGCGCCGCTGCCCATCATGCGGATCTTCATGCCGGGCTTCAGCGTGCCGTCGATGACCCGCACCAGGGCAATGACGCCCAGGTAGGCGTCGTACCAGCTGTCGACCAGCATGGCCTTCAGGGGCGCCGCAACGTCGCCCTTGGGCGGCGGCAGGCGCTTGACCAGGGCCTCCAGCACCTCGGCCACGCCCTTGCCGGTCTTGGCGGAGATCGGCAAGGCCTCGCTGGCGTCGATGCCGATGACCTCCTCGATCTGCTCCTTGACCTGTTCCGGCTCGGCCGCCGGCAGGTCGACCTTGTTGAGCACCGGGATGATCTCGTGGTTGTTGTCGATGGCCAGATAGACGTTGGCCAGGGTCTGCGCCTCGACCCCCTGGCTGGCGTCGACCAGCAGCAGGGAGCCCTCGCAGGCCGCCAGCGAACGGCTGACCTCGTAGGAGAAGTCGACGTGGCCCGGCGTGTCGATCAGGTTCAGCTCGTAGACCTCGCCGTCGGCGGCGGTGTAGCTGAGGCGCACGGTCTGGGCCTTGATGGTAATGCCGCGCTCGCGCTCCAGGTCCATCGAATCGAGGACCTGCTCCTTCATCTCCCGGTCGGCGAGGCCCCCGCAGAGCTGGATCAGGCGGTCGGCCAAGGTCGACTTGCCGTGGTCGATATGGGCGATGATCGCGAAATTACGGATGTGGGAAAGATCGGTCATTCTGGCTTTGCAAATTGTCTTAGAGAAACATCGTCTGACGAAATACCGCAGCCGCGGCCTGCGACGGCCGGCGCGGCGGGACCGGGACGGCTGCCGGGTCGAACTTCCCGGCGGCGTCCAGAGCGCGCAGGAAGATAGGGCGCGGACGCCCGCTAATCAACGCCAGCCTTTGCGACCGGAAGACCGGGCCAATTTTCGCGGTTTTCGCATTTGTCCCGAAGTCGTCACAGACCCCGGCCGGAGCAGCATGTTAGCCCTCAACCTCTACGGCAAAGGAAGCAGCAGTTGAAAAGTCATAACATCCTGATCGAGCCCTGGCGGGAAACCTCGACCTTTACCTATCAGCGCGGAGAGCCGCTGTTTCGCTGGACGGTAACCTACGAGCAGGCCGGCGTACGCTTCGGCCAGGGCACCGCCAGGACGCATTCGGAAGCCCGCCAGGCGGCGGAGGAATTCCTCGCCGAGCGCGGTATCGAGCTCTCTTGGCAGCCGCCTGCCAGTTCCACGACGCGGATTCTAACGCCGCGCTCAGGTCAGCCGCGGTTTCTTCGCCTTTGAAGTTCCTGCCAAATTTGTTAATCTGTCCGGGATTTGGGGGGCATTGTCCCGATTCTTCACAGAATCTCAACGCCGGAGAGGAAGAATTGGGGACCTCAGCAGACTGAGGACGAACGATGCGGAGAAGTTCCATGGGAAGACTCACTACGTCCGCGGGTGGCGGATTTCGCTTGGCAGCTTGCGTTGCGGTCGCAGGTGCTGTCTTCGCGGCAACGACGTCCCCCGCAGCAGCAGCGCGTAACGAAGCGCGCTGGTATCAGCAGAATTATTGCATGGTGAAGGCCTACCAGGCGCTTGGTAAGCAAGACGTCGCGACCTACGACAAGAATGCGCGCAAGTCGCGTGCCTTCCTGATCCGGAACGGCGTGCCGGAGCATCACATCCGTGAACTGGAAACCTTCATCAACAAGACCATCCGGCAGACCAAGGCCGGCAACAAGGCGCATCAGGGCCCGCGCATCTGTATGCAGTGGTACAGCACCTGATTCCTTGATTCTATTGCGGTATAGGGGGAGAGCGGCCGTTTGTGGCCGCTGACTCACCAGCCACAGGGACAAATATTCCGGCCCGGTCCAAAAGGATCGGGCTTTTTTTTGCCTTCGGCCGGCCGGGGCTCCTTCCGGCGCAGCCTCCCGCCCCTCTCAATTGACCTGCCGGAAAGCGCCAAGCCCCGGAAACTGTTGCATCTCTGCAACGCAAAGTGCGGAATTATCACAGATTAACGGATGTTAACCTCTCGTTAACCACTTTCGGCGGACGCTCAACCCCAGCGCAAATTCCCCAAGATGGGCAGGGTAGAGTGAGTATGGACCGGAGAATCAGCGAAGCCGAGGCGCGCGAGTACGCGGCGATGACCTGGGCGCTGGCGGCGCGCGCCGAGGCGGCCGGTAATATTAAACTTGCAAGAGAGCTTGTGGACCGCGCCCGCCGGGCCGACGAGCTATGGGCGCGAAGCAACGACAGCGATTATCGGCTGTCCCGTTGAAGTGCGAGAGCCGCCGGACTCGAACCCACATCCGAGCGCACTAAAGCCTTGTCCCGCCGGAATTAACTCCTGAGGGTGCCGCCGGTCGCCGCGACCACCTGGGCAATGACCTTCGCGGCCACCGCCTCGATCTCCTGATCCGTCATGGTCGCCTCACGCGGCTGCAGGGTAACGGCGATGGCCAGCGACTTCTTGCCCGGCTCAACCCCCTTGCCCTGATAGACGTCGAACAGCGAAACCTCCGAAATCAACGTCTTGTCGGCGCCACGCGCCGCACGGATGACCTTCTCGGCAGGCACCGCTTCATCAACCAGGAAGGCAAAATCGCGCGACACCGGCTGAAAAGCCGACAGCTCCAGCAAGCTGCGTTTCTGCTTCCCGGCGCGCGGCTTGGGAATACGGTCCAAAAACACCTCGAAAGCCACCGCCGGGCCCTTCAAATCGAGGGCCCGCAGCACGCGGGGGTGCAGTTCGCCGAACTGGGCCAGCACGTTGGGGCCAAGGCGCAGCACGCCGGAACGCCCGGGGTGGTACCAGGCCGGGGCATCGCGGCTGACCTGGAGGTTCTCCACCGGCGCCTCGCAGGCCAGCAGCACCGCCTCCGCATCCCCCTTGGCGTCGAAGCTGTCGACCGGCTGGGCGCCGCCGGCCCAGTGACGCGGCTGGCAACTGCCGCTGCGCAGTCCCACCGCGACGGTAAGCTGGCCTTTCGGCGTGTCGTCGAAATACTGCGGACCGACCTCGAAGAGGGCCAGGTCGCCATAGCCGCGATCGGCATTGCGCACCGCCGCGGCGGCCAGATTGGCCAGCGGTGTCGGACGCATGACGTCGAGATCGGCGGAAATCGGATTGGCGAGGGTCAGCGCCTCGGCGCCGCCGCCGAACAATTCGGCCTCGCGGCGGGAGACGAAGGAGAAGGTCACCCCCTCCATCATGCCGCGCCAGGCCAGCGCCGTGCGCGACTTGGATACCCGGCGCTGCGCCACGGTCAGCACGCCGCGCGGCAGGTAGCTGTCGCGCGGCAGATCGACCTCGGGAATGTCGTCGTAGCCGTGGATGCGCATGACCTCCTCGACCAGACAGGCCTCGGACTCGACATCCGGGCGCCAGCTCGGCGGGACCACGTCGATACGCGCCTCGCCCTGCTCGACGTCAAAGCCGAGGCGCTCGAGGATCTCCGCCTGGCGCGCCGCGTCCACCGTCATGCCGCCGAGCTCGGCGACCCTTGCCGGACGCAGGCTGACACGCCGCGTCTCCGGCGGAATTTCACCGGCGGTCACCACCTCGCTGGCTTCGCCGCCGCAGAGCTCGAGGATCAGGCGGGTCGCAACCTCGACTCCCCAGACGCCGGACTGCGGGTCGAGGCCACGCTCGAAACGAAAGCGCGCATCGGAGTGAATGCCGAGCTTGCGCCCGGTCTTAGCCACCATGTCCGGGTCGAAGAGCGCCACTTCCAGGAAGACGTTGGTGGTGTCTTCCTGACAGCCGGAGGGCGCGCCGCCCATGACGCCGCCGATGCCTTCGGGCCCGTTGTCGTCGTGGATCGCCACCATCTCGTCGTCGAGGGTATAGGTGTTGCCGTCGAGGGCGAGGATCTCGGCGCCCGCCTCGGCAAAACGCATGACCACATCGCCCTTCACCTTGTCGGCGTCGAAGACGTGCAGCGGACGCCCCAGGTCGTAGGTGACGTAGTTGGTGATGTCGACCAGGGCCGAGATGGGCCGCAGGCCGATGGCGCGCAGGCGGTCCTGCAGCCACTTGGGGCTGGAGCCGTTCTTCACGCCGCGGAAATAGCGTCCGGCGACGAAGGGGCAAGCGTCCTGGCGGTCGTCCGGCAGGTCGCGGCGCCACTTGATCGGGCTTTCGAAGCTGCCTTGACGCGGCGCCGTGTCGAGCGGCTTCAGGCTGCCGAGGCCGGCGGCCACCAGGTCGCGTGCGGTGCCGCGTACGCCCAGGCAATCGCCGCGGTTCGGCGTGATCGCGATCTCGATGACCGGGTCGTTCAGGCCCGCCACTTCGGCGAAGGGCGTGCCCAGGGGCGTGTCTTCGGGCAGGTCGATAATGCCCTCGTGCTCGTCGGACAGGCCCATCTCGCGCTCGGAGACCAGCATGCCGTTGGATTCTTCGCCGCGAATCTTGCCGGCCTTCAGGGTCAGGTCGATGCCGGGCACGTAGCTGCCGACCGGCGCGAAGACGCCCTTCATGCCCGTACGTGCATTGGGGGCGCCGCAGACGACCTGTACTTCTTCGCTGCCGGTATCGACGATGCAGACCCTCAGGCGGTCGGCGTTGGGGTGCTGGCGCGCCTCCTTCACAGTGGCGACGGTGAAGGGCTTCAGCGCCGCGGCGCGGTCCTCCACGCCCTCGACTTCCAGGCCGATCATCGACAGCTTGTCGGTGATCTCCTGCAGCGAGGCCTCGGTGTCGAGGTGGTCTTTCAGCCAGTTCAGCGTGAATTTCATGGCGCTACATTCCCCGAACCATGGAGGGAACCTCCAGCGGCACGAAGCCGTAGTGCTTCAGCCAGCGCAGGTCCGTCTCATAGAAGATGCGCAGGTCCGGGAAGCCGTACTTCAGCATGGCGATACGCTCGATCCCCATGCCGAAGGCGAAGCCCTGGTACTCGTCGGGGTCGATGCCGCAGTTGGCCAGCACCTTGGGGTGCACCATGCCGCAGCCAAGAATCTCGAGCCAATCCTTGCCCGCGCCGATCTTCAGTTCGCCGCCCTCGCGGCTGCAGCCGATGTCGACCTCGGCGCTGGGCTCGGTGAAGGGGAAATAGCTGGGCCGAAAGCGCAGCGGCAGGTCGTCGACGCCGAAGAAGGCCCGGCAGAAGGCGGTCAGCGTGCCCTTCAGGTGGCCCATGTGGCTCGCCTTGTCGATCACCAGCCCTTCGACCTGATGGAACATCGGCGAGTGGGTGGCGTCGTGGTCGGCACGAAAGGTGCGGCCCGGCACGATGATGCGGACCGGCGGCTTTTCCGAGAGCATGGTGCGGATCTGCACCGGCGAGGTATGGGTGCGCAGTACCTTGCGGCTGCCGTCCGCCGCCGGGCGCATGTAGAAGGTATCCATCTCCTGGCGTGCCGGATGCACCTCGGGGATGTTCAGGGCCGTGAAATTGTGGAAATCGTCCTCGATGTCCGGGCCTTCGGCAACCGAGAAGCCCATTTCACCGAAGATCGCCACCAGTTCTTCGAAGGTCTGGCTGATCGGGTGGATACGGCCGACTTCCGACGGGCGCGTCGGCAGGGTCACGTCCACCGCTTCGCTGGCCAGACGGGCTTCCAGGGCGCTTTCCTCGAGGTCGGCGCGGCGCGCCTCCAACGCCGTGGTCACCGCTTCCTTCACCTTGTTGAGGCTCTGGCCGGCGGCCTTGCGTTCTTCGGGGGAAATGTTGCCCAGGCTCTTCAGCCGCTGGGTCACTTCGCCCTTCTTGCCGAGCGCCTGTACACGCAGGCTCTCCAAAGCCTCCAGATCGCTGGCCGCGGCCACCCGATCCAACAGGCTGCTCTGCAGTTCCTCGAGGTTCTCCATGCCTAGTCGTCCGCCTCTGCCTTCCCGTCCGGCGCGCCGGGCTGTTTTCAACAGCCCGGGAATGAGGACGCGCCTGCTAGACGGGATCGGTCACTGGTCTTGTCAGGGAAGCTTAGGCCTGGGCGGCCTTCGCCTGCTCTACCAGGGACTTGAAGGCAGCTGGCTCACGTACCGCCAAGTCCGACAGCACCTTACGGTCGAGGTCGATGCCCGCCCGCTTGATGCCGTTCATAAACTGGGAGTAGGTGAGGCCGTGTTCGCGGGCGCCGGCGTTGATGCGCTGGATCCACAGGGCGCGGAAGCTGCGCTTCTTGACCCGACGGTCGCGATAGGCGTACTGCAGGCCCTTTTCGACCCGCTCGATCGCCACGGTGAAGACGTTCTTGCCGCGGCCACGATAGCCCTTGGCACGCTTCAGAATTTTTTGATGACGGGCGTGGGTGGTAACGCCGCGCTTTACTCTTGCCATGCTGCGGGCCCCCTACTTCGCGTAAATCAGGAAGTTACGACGGACGGTCTTGGCGTCGGCGTCGCACAACAGGGTCGAGCCCCGTGCATTCCGGATCATCTTCTGGGAGCGCTTGCGCATGCCGTGGCGCTTACCCGCCTGGTTCATGCGCACTTTGCCACTGGCAGTGAGCCGGAAGCGTTTCTTCGCTCCGGACTTATTCTTCAGCTTGGGCATTTTGAATCCTTTCGCAACGAAACGAGACTGATTGAGCGGCTGGGCATGCCCTTTCGCCGGACCGCTCGGTAGGGAACGCGGGGTTATAGCCCCCCGGACAGGGGATTGCAAGCCGTGCAAACAGGCCGAAAACCCCCGAATTCCGGGAAATATGCCCGGAATTTCGCGGATCGGCCGGCAGAGTCGAGGCTAAAAGAGGGCCGCCTGCCTGGGCGGGCCGGCGGAAGCCCCCGAGGAGGCTCCCTGCGCCGCTTAACGCGGCGCCATGACCATGGTCATCTGGCGGCCTTCGAGCTTGGGAAACTGCTCGACCTTCGCCGTCCCTTCCATCTCCTCGCGGACCCGGTCGAGAACCACCTTGCCGAGGTCCTGATGCACCATCTCGCGGCCCCGGAAGCGCATGGTCACCTTGACCTTGTCTCCCTCGCCGATGAAACGGTGAATGGCCCGCATCTTCACCTCGTAGTCGTGGGTGTCGATGTTGGGCCGCATCTTGATCTCCTTGACCTCGATGATCTTCTGCTTCTTCCGGGCCTCGTTCTTCTTCTTCTGGGCCTCGTAGCGGAAGCGGCCGTAGTCCAGGATCTTGCAGACCGGCGGGTCGGCGTTGGGCGAGACCTCCATCAGGTCGAGCCCGACACCTTCAGCTCTGCGCCGGGCATCGGCTGTCGAGACGACACCGACCTGTTCCCCGTTCTCGTCGACCAGGCGCACCTGGGCCGACGTAATCATGTCATTGACACGCGGTCCGTCGCGGGACGGCGTGGCATCAAAGGGTGGGCGTGCTATCGCTTAAGCTCCTCATTCCCGTTAAAGGGTTCCCTTTTCAGGTCTTTTTCCTTGGTCCCACCGCAGTTGGCGGCGACCTCCCCTTGTGACCGCAGGACCCCCTGGCCCCGCAGCATCTTGCACCTACAGCTAATCACCCGGCTGCGCTTCCACGCCCGGGCCCGCTGCCTCTTGCCTGATCCTAGTCACTGCTTCGCCAAGCGCAAGATTCTCTTGCTCCTTGCTGCCCAGGCGGCGCAGAGCGACCTTGCCCTCTTCTGCTTCCCGGCGGCCGACAACGGCGATTACCGGGACTTTGGCGAGAGAGTGCTCACGCACCTTATAGTTGATTTTTTCGTTGCGCAAATCCGTTTCAACCCGGATCCCCGCCGCCGCCAGAGCCTGGCGCACCTCTTCGGCATAGGCGTCTGCGTCGGAGGTGATGGTCGCCACCACCACCTGCTGCGGGGCCAACCAGAGCGGGAAACGCCCGGCATACTGTTCGATGAGAATCGCCAGAAAGCGCTCGAACGAACCGAGGATCGCCCGGTGCAGCATGACCGGACGATGTTTTTCACCGTCCTCGCCCACATAGTTGGCACCCAGGCGCTCCGGCAGCACGAAATCGACCTGGAAGGTCCCGCACTGCCAATCGCGGCCGATGGCGTCGCGCAGCACGAACTCCAGCTTTGGACCGTAGAAGGCGCCCTCGCCGGGGTTCAGGCTGTATTCCAGGTCCGCCTCTTCGACCGCATCCTTCAGCGCCGCCTCGGCCTTGTCCCAGGTGGCGTCGTCACCGGCGCGGACTTCGGGCCGGTCGGAGAACTTCACCACCAGTTCGTCGAAACCGAAGTCCCGGTAAATCGAGCGCAGCAGGTCGCAGAAGATCACCGTCTCGCTGTTGATCTGGTCCGGCGTGCAGAAGATATGGGCATCGTCCTGGGTGAAGGCGCGCACCCGCATCATGCCGTGCAGCGCCCCCGAGGGCTCGTTGCGGTGACAAGACCCGAATTCCGCCATGCGCAGCGGCAGGTCGCGGTAGCTGGTGATGCCCTGCTTGAAGATCTGAACGTGACCCGGGCAGTTCATCGGCTTCACCGCCAGGGAGCGGTCTTCCGACTCGGCGATGAACATGTGCTCGTGGAACTTCTCCCAGTGGCCGGAAGCCTCCCAGAGCGAGCGATCGATGAGCTGCGGCGTCTTGACCTCCAGATAGCCGGCGGCTTCCAGGCGCTGGCGCATGTAATTCTCCACTGCGCGGTACAGCGTCCAGCCCTTGGGGTGCCAGAAGATCGAACCGGCCGCCTCTTCCTGCATATGAAAGAGGTTCATTTCCCGCCCGAGGCGCCGGTGATCGCGCTTTTCCGCCTCCTCCACCATGCGGAGATAGGCTTTCAGCTGCTTATCCGTTTCCCAGCAGGTGCCGTAGACGCGCTGCAGCTGTTCATTGCGCGCGTCGCCGCGCCAGTAGGCGCCGGAGATCTTGGTCAGCTTGAAGGCGTGGCCCAGCTTGCCGGTCGAGGGCAGGTGCGGCCCGAGGCAGAGGTCGAGCCAATCGCCCTGGCGGTAGATGGTGATTTCCGCATCCGCTGGCAGGGTTTCGATGTGCTCGGCCTTGTATTTCTCGCCGATCTCGGCGAAGTGGCGGATCGCGTCGTCACGGTCCCAAACCTCGCGCACAATGGTCTCGTTGCGGTCGACGATCTCGTGCATGCGCTTTTCGATGACCGTCAGGTCGTCGGGCGTGAAGGGCTCGGTGCGGGCGAAGTCGTAGTAGAAACCGTTCTCGATGGACGGCCCGAACGTCACCTGGGTGCCGGGATAGAGCTCCTGCACCGCCTCGGCCAGGACGTGCGCACAATCGTGCCGCAACAGGTCCAGGCTGTCATCGTGGCCCGCCGTGACGATCTCGACCGCCGCGTCCCGTTCGATCGGCCGCGCCAGGTCGCGCAGCTCGCCGTCGGCCTTGATGGCCAGCGCCGCCTTGGCGAGGCCGGGCCCGATGGAGGCCGCGATCTCGGCGCCGGTGACCGGCCCGTCATAGGAACGCGAAGATCCGTCGGGAAGGGTGATCGAAAGCATGTTTTCTGTGGTCACTGCCATAATTACTGCCGGAAAACCGGGCCCTGATTGAAATCGGCGGGAACTTTAGAAGGTCTGCGGGGGCTGTCAAGGACGCGGCCCGCGGCGGGAAAGCGAGGACGCCGGCGCGGGATCAGGAATGACTCGCCTGATTGCGGGCCCCGGCACGCAGCACCTCGCGGTAGAGCGCCAGAGTGCGCGCGCACATCTGGTCCTTGGAAAACTCCGCCCGAACCCTGGCCATGGCTTCATCGTGCAGGCGGGCGCGCGCCTCCGGCGTCAGGGAAAGCGCCTTGCGCAGCCCGGCCGCCAGGGCCTCGGCATCCCCGGAAGGAAACAGGAATCCGGTTCGCCCCGAGATCAGCTGCTCGCGCGTACCGCCATGGTCGCTGGCCACCACCGGACGGCCGGTAGCCTGGGCTTCGCCCACGACCCGGCCGAAGCCTTCGGGGTCGGTCGAGGCGGAGACCACCACGTCGGAGAGCATGTAGGCCGCCGGCATGTCGCTGCATTCGTCCATGATCGAGGCGCGGCCGCCGAGCCCGTGCTTGGTGATGAGGCCTTCCAGCTCCCGCCGGTAGGCGGTTCGGCCCTGATCGGCGCCGATGAAGACGCAGCGGTAGTCGATGTCGCTCAGATGGGTCAGGGCCTCGAGCAGCACCGTCTGGCCCTTCCAGCGGGTCAGACGTCCCGGCATGAGGATCAGCGGCACCCCGTCGGGCAGGCGCCAGCGGGTCGAAAGCTGGATCATGCGCTCGGCCGAAACGCGGTCCGGATCGAAACGCGCCAGATCGACGCCACGATGGATGACCCGCAGGATCGTCGGATCGACGTCATAGTTGCGGCGCACGTGATCGGCGATGAACTCGGAGATGGCGATAACCCGCTCACCCTCGGTCATGATCTGGTTGTAGCGCTTCTTGATGAAGTTGGTGAAATTGTAGGGCGCATGAAAGGTGGTGATGAAATGACGGCCGGTGCGCTTGGCCGCCGCGCAGGCCGACCAGGCCGGCGCGCGGGAGCGCGCGTGCACCACCCCGACGTTGTAACTCTCGATGACGCGCACCAAGCGCGCCACGTTGCGGTACATGACGAGGGGGTTTTTGGACGCCAGCGGCATCTTGAGGTGCAAGGCACCGGCCCGCTTCAGGTCGTTTTCCATCGTCCCGCCCTCGGACGCGACAATGGCGGTGCCCCCCGCCTTGACGATGGCGTTGGCCACGTCGACGGTACCGCGCTCGGCACCGCCGGTCTCCAGGCTCGGCAGGACTTGCAGCACCACAGGCCCATCGGTGGCCGTGGCTGTTTTGACCTGCGTTACGCCGATGTTAACCTCTGGGGCGCTCATGCGCCTTGCTGTTCCCGCCGCATAAACAGGTCATGCCACAGTAATCGTTGATCGAGAGTTAGCATGCAGTCTTCCGATTTGCCTGTCGGCCCGCCTCCGCAAAGTTTAACCCGCGATGACGGTACCGTCCTCGCCTATTACAAGACGCAAGCGCGAAAAGCCAGAACGGAGGAGGGGGAGCCCCAGCCGGGGCTGATCTTCCTGGGCGGCTTCAAGTCCGACATGACCGGCAGCAAGGCGCTGGCCCTGGAGGACTATGCCCGGCGCAACGGCAGGGAATTTCTGCGCTTCGATTACCACGGCCACGGCCGTTCCTCCGGGCGCTTCGAGGACGGCACGATCGGCCGCTGGACCGCCGACGCCCTGGCCGTGCTCGACCAGCTGACCCAGGGCCCGCAGATTCTGGTCGGTTCCTCCATGGGCGGCTGGATCATGCTGTTGGTGGCCCTGGCCCGGCCCGAACGCATGGCCGGCCTGGTCGGTATTGCCGCGGCGCCGGACTTTACCGAAGACCTGATCTGGGCGCGCGCCACGGCTCAGCAGCGTGCGGCGCTGGAGCGAGACGGCTTCGTCGACCGGCCCTCCGAGTATGACCAGCAGCCCTATCGCATAACCTACCGGCTGATCGAGGAGGGGCGCGCCCACCTGCTGCTCGCCAAGCCGGTCCCCATCGCCTGCCCCCTGCGTCTGATCCACGGCATGAAGGACCAGGACGTGCCCTGGCAGACCAGCCTGCGGCTCGCCGAGGCCGTGCAAAGCGACGACGTCGAGGTGATCCTGGTGAAGTCCGCGGCGCACCGCTTGTCGGAACCGGAAGACCTGCGGCGCCTGGAGCAGATCATCGAGGCGCTCTAGCGGCCTTCCCCTGCCAGGATGGCCTCCAGCCCGGCCCGGTAGTTGGGATGGTCGAGCGTGACGCCGAGTTCGTCGTGGAGGCGGCGGTTGGAGACCAGGCGGTTATCGGCCCAAAAACTCAGCGCCATGGGCGACATCTTGGCCTCGTCGAGGGAAATAAGCGGCGGCGGATCAACCCCCAGAAGTGCCGCGGCATAAGCGGTAACCTCGGCCGCCGGCGCCGCTTCGTCGTCGCAGACGTTGTAGACGCGGCCCGGGTTCGGCCGCGCGATAGAGGCCTGCAGCACCTTGGCGATATCCGCCACGTGGATGCGGCTGAAGAGATGCCCCGGCTTGTCGATGCGTTTGGCCCGACCGGCGCGCAGCGTGTCGAGGGCGCTGCGGCCCGGCCCGTAGATACCGGCCAGGCGGAAAACCTGGACCGGCAGGTCGCGCTCGGCCTGCAGCGCCAGCCAGGCGGCCTCCGCTTCGATGCGGCGCCGGTTGCGCCCCTTGGCGCCGCGCAGTTCCGACGCCTCGTCCACTTCGGCGCCCTGCCAGTCGCCATAGACGCCGGTGGTGGAGAGATAGCCGATCCACTGCAGCCCCGGCAGGGCGACAATCGGCGCGGCACAGCCGTCGAGGACCGGGTCGCCCTGATCGTCCGGGGCGATACTGACCAGAAGGTGGGTGGTTCCGGACAGCGCGGCCGGATCCAGCGGGTGCTCGCGGTCGAAGAGCCAGGCGTCGATCCCCGCCGCCCGCAGTTCCGCCACCTTTTCCGCCGAGCGCGTCGTGCCGGCCACCGACCAGCCGGCGCCAAGCAGGCGGTCCGCCAGGGCACGGGCACTGAAGCCGAGACCGAAGCAGAACAGGCGCCGAGAGGGTTGCGGAGCGGGGGTGTCGGACATGGCGGTTTTATCCTCGCGGCATCTCTTCTATAGACTTGGGCATAAAATTCAGCGCGCACCATAGGGCGGCGGAGAGGGTCAGGGCCAGCAAGACGATGAAATGTTTTGGAAAAGCGATGCGCGCAGGGCTGCCGGGCCTGCTGATGGCGGGCGGTCTCTGGCTCCTGCCGGAACCGGCGCAGGCGCAGAGCGACGACATCGAGCAGGCGGCCCACTACCGCGCCTGCATAGAGCTGACCGAGATCGCCCCCGACGAGGCGCTGGAGGCGGCCCAGACCTGGATCGATCTGGGCGGCAGCGACCCGGCCCGTCACTGTTCCGCGGTCGCCCTCTTGCGGCTCGGTCACTACCGGACCGCCGGCGAGGAACTGGAGGTCCTGGCCGGCAGCCTGGAGCAGAGCTACGCCTATCTGCAGATCCCGATCCTGATCCAGGCGGGTCAGGCCTGGCTGCAGGCCGGCGACATCGATCGTGCCTATGCGATACAGACCGCGGCGCTGGCGCGCCAACCCAACAACATCGACCTGCTGATCGACCGTGCCGTCACGGCCGCCGCCGTCGGTAACTTCACCGAGGCCCTGTCGGATCTCACCCGGGCGCTGTCACACGCGCCCAACCGCGCCGACATCCTGGTGCTCCGGGCCAGCGCCCACCGCTTCCTCGATCAGCCGGAGGCCGCCCTCGCCGATGTCGAGAACGCGTTGCATCTCGATCCGGCCAATCCCGACGGTCTTCTGGAGCGCGGCAACCTGCGGCGTATCTTCGGGGACGATGCGGGCGCCCGCGCCGACTGGGTGCAGGTCACCCGCCTGGCGCCCGGCACGCCAACGGCCGAGGCGGCGCAGGCCAACCTGGCCAAGCTCGATGTGAAGGTGGAGTAAGGGAGTCCGGTGACCGCCTGCTTCGAGACGGCCCTGACGGGCCTCCTCAGCATGAGGTCACACTGAGATCTTCCGCCTCATCCTGAGGAGCCGGCGAAGCCGGCGTCTCGAAGGGCGAGGGCGCCCCCTAGAAATCCAGGTCGGCGTAGTGCTTGGGCGGGCGGGCGCCGGAGATGTGGTCGGCCAGGATGGCACGAAAGCTGGGCCGCGACTTGACCCGGGCATACCAATCCTTGGCACCCTGATGCTCGGCCCAAGGCACGTCGCCGAGATAATCGAGGGCGGAAAGCTCCGCCGCCGCGACGATATCGGCGCGCGAAAAGGCGTCACCGGCCAGCCAGCGCCGCCGATCGCAGAGCCAGGAGATATATTCCAGGTGATAGTGGATGTTGGCGAGGCCGGCCCGGATCGCGCCGGAGTTCGGCGTGCCGAGACCGAGGAAGCGCTTCATGATCTTCTCATCGACCAGGTTCGCCGTGACCTCGCGATGAAACTTTTCACCGAACCAGCTGCCCAGGCGGCGCACCTCGGCGCGGTCGATCGGCGCCTTGCCGAGCAGCGAAGGCTCGGGATAGGCCTCCTCCAGGTATTCGGCGATCACCGAAGCGCCGGGAATGGCGGTGCCGTCCTCGTCGATGAAGACCGGCACCTGACCCGCCGGATTGAGGCGCAGGAAGACTTCCCGGCGATCCCACACCTTCTCGGTGCGCAGTTCGCAATCGATACCCTTTTCGGCCAGGGTAACTCGAATCGCCCTGCAGCCCGGGTCGATGGCAATGTGATAGAGCTGACGCATGGCCGCGGACTATAGGCGTCTCGCCCGCGGCTGTGTAGCGTCACGTGCAGGGCCGCCGGACGGCGCGGCCTGACGCAGCAGGTCAGGCGCGCGCCGCGGTCTCCGCTTCGCGGGTCACCGGATGCACCAGGCGGGCCAGCATCTCGCGCGGCACGATCTGCCAAAAACGGCCCTTCTCCTGCGCCCAGTTGACCAGGATCTGCTGGGCGAAAGCCGACTGGGTCTCGCGCCAATGCTCGCCGATCAGCTCGCGCAGCTGCGCCTCCCAATAGTCCGTCTCGAGACGCTGGTGGATGACGCTTTCGGGGTTGATGCGCTCCGGCAGGACGTTGTCGACGTCGTAGATGAAGGCCATGCCACCGGACATGCCGGCGCCGAAGTTGGGACCGACAGCACCGAGAATGACGGCGACGCCGCCGGTCATGTATTCGCAGCCGTTGGAGCCGCAGCCCTCGACCACCGCGACGGCGGCGGAGTTGCGCACGCAAAAGCGCTCGCCTGCCTGGCCGGCGGCGAAGAGCTGCCCCCCGGTGGCGCCGTAGAGCACCGTATTGCCGATGATGGTGTTCTCGTTGCTGGTCAGCGGGCTGGAGGTCAGCGGCCGCACCACGATGGTGCCGCCGGACAGCCCCTTGCCGACATAGTCGTTGGCATCGCCGAAGACTTCCAGCTTCAGGCCCTGCACCGCAAAGGCGCCCAGCGACTGTCCGGCCGAACCGCGCAGGCGCACGGTGACATGGCCGGGGTTCAGGCCGGTCATGCCGAAGCGCCGGGTGATCATGGCCGACAGCTTGGTGCCTATGGCCCGGTGGGTGTTGCGGATCGAATACTGCAACTGCATCTTCTCGCGGTCTTCGAACAGCGGCTTGGCGTCGGCGATGATCTGAGCGTCCAGGGTCTCCGGCACCTCGTTGCGGCCGAGCAGCGTGCAGTAGGTCGGGAGCCCACCCGAATCGGCCTGCACCAACAGCGGATTGAGATCCAGGTCGTCGAGATGCTCGGCGCCGCGGCTGACCTGCATCAGCAGGTCGGTGCGGCCGATGATCTCGTTGAGGCTGCGCACGCCGAGGCGGGCGAGGATCTCGCGCACCTCTTCGGCGATGAAGCTGAAGAGGTTGACCACCTTCTCCGGCGTGCCGGTGAACTTCTTGCGCAGCGCCTCGTCCTGCACGCAGACGCCGACCGGACAAGTGTTGGAGTGACACTGCCGCACCATGATGCAACCCATGGCGATCAGCGAAGCGGTGCCGACGCCGAACTCCTCGGCGCCCAGCATGGCGGCGATGACGATGTCGCGGCCGGTCTTGAGGCCGCCGTCGGTGCGCAGGGTCACGTTGTGGCGCAGGCGGTTCAGGGTCAGGACCTGGCTGACCTCCGAGAGGCCCATCTCCCAGGGCACGCCGGCGAACTTGATCGAGGTCTGCGGCGAGGCGCCGGTGCCGCCGACATTGCCGGAGATCAGGATCACGTCGGCCTTGGCCTTGGCGACCCCGGCGGCGATGGTGCCGATGCCCGAACGGGCGACCAGCTTCACGCAGACCTTGGCGTCCGGGTTGATCTGCTTCAGGTCGTAGATGAGCTGCGCCAGATCCTCGATTGAATAGATGTCGTGATGCGGCGGCGGCGAGATCAGCATGACGCCCGGCGTCGAATGGCGCAGCTTGGCGATCATCTCGGTCACCTTGAAGCCGGGCAGCTGGCCGCCCTCGCCGGGCTTGGCGCCCTGGGCGACCTTGATCTCGATCTCGCGGCACTGGTTCAGGTACTCCGCGGTCACGCCGAAGCGTCCCGAGGCGACCTGCTTGATGGCCGAGTTCTCGTTGTCGCCGTTGGGGTGCGGGGTGAAACGCGCCGGGTCCTCACCGCCCTCGCCGGAATCCGACTTGGCGCCGATGCGATTCATGGCGATGTTCAAAGTGCCATGCGCCTCCGGGCCCAATGCGCCCAGGGACATGCCGGGCGTGACGAAACGCTTGCGGATCGCGGTGATCGATTCGACCTCCTCGATCGGGATCGGTTCGGTTCCCTCCGCCTTGAAGTCCAGCAGATCGCGCAGATTGCTCGGCGGCTGACGATGCACCCCGTCCGAGAACTTGCGGTAGGTGGTGTAGGAATCCGTCGCTACCGCATGCTGCAGGGTATGGATCAGCCCGGCTTCCCAGGCGTGGCTCTCGCCGCCGCGGCGGTAGCGATAGAAACCGCCCACCGGCAGCGCGACGAAATCCTCGTTCCAGGCGCGCTCGTGCAGGGCCAGCAGTTTTTCCTGAATGCCCAGCAGGCCGATCCCGGACAGGCGGCTCGGCATCGGCATGAAGAACTCGTCGACCAGGGTGCGCGACAGGCCAAGCGCCTCGAAGTTGCAGCCGCCACGGTAGGAGGAGATCACCGCGATGCCCATCTTGGACATGATCTTCAAGAGGCCTTCGTCGACCGCCTTGATGTAGCTCTGCACGCAGTCTTCCAGCGAGCGATCGCCAAAGAGGCCGCGGCGATGGCGTTCGGCAATCGACTCCTGTGCCAGATAGGCGTTGACCGCCGTCGCGCCGACGCCGATCAGCACCGCGAAGTAATGCGTGTCGAGGCACTCGCCGGAACGCACATTCAGGGAAACGAAAGTGCGCAGCTTCTGGCGCACCAGGTGGGTGTGCACCGCGCCGGTCGCCAGGATCATCGGAATCGCGGCGCGTCCGGCGCCGACCGCTTCGTCGGTCAGCATCACATGCTCGCAGCCCTCGCGCACCGCGTTCTCCGCCTCATGGCGGATGCGGTCCAGCGCTGTGGCCAGGGCGGACTCGCCGCCGTCCAGCGCGAAGGTGCAGTCGATGCTGGTCGAGGTCTCGCCCATGTGCGCCAGCATGGCGTCGAATTCGGCATTCGACAGCACCGGCGATTCGAGTTGCAGCATCCGCAGCTGCGCCTCGTCTTCGTCCAGGATGTTGCCGAGGTTGCCGAGCCGGGTCTTCAGGGTCATGACACGCCGTTCGCGCAGAGAATCGATCGGCGGATTGGTGACCTGGCTGAAGTTCTGGCGGAAGAAGTGATGCATGCCGCGGTAGCGGTCCGACAGCACCGCCAGCGGCGCGTCGTCGCCCATGGAGCCGATGGCCTCCTTGGCATCGTCCACCATGGGATGGAGGATCAGCTCCAGGTCTTCCATGGTCAGGCCGTAGTTGAGCTGGCGGCGGCGCAGCGCCTCGCCTTCCCAGCGGGTCGGCTCGCCGTGGTCGGGGCGCAGCAGGTCGTCGATGGAGGTGACGTTGACGATCCAGTCGCCGAAGGGCTTCTGGTCGGCCAGATAGTCCTTGATCTCGCCGTCGTGGTAGAGCTTGCCTTCGTGCAGGTCGACGGCGAGCATCTGGCCGGGCCCGAGGCGACCCTTTTCGATGATGTTCTGCTCGTCGATACGCACCATGCCGGTTTCCGAACCGGCGAAGAGCAGGCCGTCCTTGGTGATGCTATAGCGCATCGGCCTGAGGCCGTTGCGGTCCAGGCCCGCAACCGCCCAGCGGCCGCCGAAGCCGCAGACCGCCGCCGGACCGTCCCAGGGCTCCATCACCGTGTTGCAGTAGCTGTAGAGGTCGCGGTGCGCCTGGACCATCGAGGGGTCCTGGCCCCAGGCCTCCGGGATCAGCATGGTCTTCACCATCGGCAGGTCGCGCCCGGCGCGGACCATCAACTCGGCCACCGCATCGAGGGCGGCGGAGTCCGACAGGCCGGCGGAGATCACCGGCTTCAGGTCTTCGACATGGTCGGCGAAGGTTTCCGACGCCATGCGGCACTCGTGCGCCTGCATCCAGTTGACGTTGCCCTTGAGGGTATTGATCTCGCCGTTGTGGGCGAGGATGCGGAAGGGCTGGGCCAGGCGCCAGGTCGGGAAGGTGTTGGTCGAGTAGCGCTGGTGGAAGATCACGAAGTTGGACGCGAAGCGGTCGTCCAGCAGATCGGGATAGAACGACGAGAGCTGCTCGGCCAGGAACATGCCCTTGTAGATGATCGAGCGGCAGGACAGCGAGCAGATGTAGAAGTCCTGAATCGATTCCAGCTCGGCGGCCTTCTCGATGCGCCGGCGGATGATGTAGAGGTCGATCTCGAACTGCGGGTTCGGCACGCCGCGCGAATTGGCGATCATCACCTGCTCGATTTCGGGCCGCGTCGAGTTGGCCTTCTCGCCGACGATCTCGGTGTTCACCGGCACCTGGCGCCAGCCGTAGATGCGATAGCCGAAGTTCAGGATCTCGCGTTCCACCAGCACGCGGCAGCGCTCCTGCGCGCCGAAATCGGTGCGCGGCAGGAAGACCATGCCGACCGCCAGGGTCTCCTTGCCCGGCTCATGCCCGGTGCGCGCGACATGCTCGCGGAAGAAGTCCTGCGGGATCTGCAGATGGATACCGGCGCCGTCGCCGGTCTTGCCGTCGGCATCGATGGCGCCGCGGTGCCACACCGCCTTCAAGGCCTCGATGCCGGCGACCACCACGTCGCGGCGCGGGGTGCCGTCGAGGGAGGCGACAAGGCCGACCCCGCAGGCATCGTGTTCGTCGGCCGGGTCGTAGAGGCCCTGGCTGCTGAGGTGGGCGGCGTTGCGCTTCCAGGCGGCGGCGAAATCTTCGCCCTGGCCGCTGTTGGGTCCGCTGCGGGGCGTGAGGGGTCGTTGTTCCGTCATGATCTTTATCTCCCCAAACCTTACTCGGCCGCTTCGGCGGCGGCCGCGGCCTTGGCCTGGACGTAATGATGAATCTGTTCAGCGGCGTCGCGTCCGTCGCGCACCGCCCAAACGACGAGCGAGGCGCCGCGCACGATGTCACCGGCGGCGAAGACGCCGTCCAGCGAAGTCATCGAAGTATTGAAGTTGACCCGCACCGTGCCCCAGCGGCTGACCTCCAGGCCCTCGGTGTCGAACAGCTTGGGCAGGTCTTCCGGATCGAAACCGAGCGCCTTGATCACCATGTCGGCCTCCACCGTGAAGCTGGAGTCTTCGATGATCTGCGGCGTCTGCCGGCCGGTAGCGTCGGGCATGCCGAGGTGTACGCGCTGGGCGCGCACCGCCTCCACCTTGCCGTTGCCGAGAAAAGCTTCCGGCGCCGACAACCAGAGGAATTCGACACCCTCTTCCTCGGCGTTGGCCACCTCGCGCTGCGACCCCGGCATGTTCTTGCGGTCGCGACGATAGAGACAGCGCACCGCCTTGGCGCCCTGGCGCACCGCCGTGCGCACACAGTCCATGGCGGTGTCGCCGCCGCCGATCACCACCACCGATTTGCCCTTGGCGTCCAGGGTGCCGTCGTCGAAGGCCGGCACGTCGTCACCCAGGCCCTTGCGGTTGGACGCCGTGAGGAAGTCCATGGCCGGGAAGACATTCTGCAGGCCGACGCCCGGCAGCTTGATGTCGCGCGCTTTGTAGACGCCGGTGGCGATCAGCACCGCGTCGTGCCGCTTGCGCAGCGCGGCGAAGCTCTCGACGTTGCCGACGTCGTAGTTGAGGTGGAAGGTCACCCCGCCGCGCTCCAAGAGGTCGCTGCGCCGCTCGACCACCTCTTTTTCCAGCTTGAAGTTGGGAATGCCGTAGATCATCAGGCCGCCGACCCGGTCGTAGCGATCGTAGACATGCACCTGATAGCCCTTGCGGCGCAGTTGCTCGGCCGCGGCCAGGCCGCCGGGCCCGGCGCCGACGATCCCCACCGACTGCTCGCGTTCGCGCACCGGCTTCACCGGTTGGACCCAGCCCTCTTCCCAGGCGGTATCGGTGATGTACTTCTCGACCGAACCGATGGTGACCGTGCCGTGGCCGGCCTGCTCGATCACGCAGTTGCCTTCGCAGAGCCGGTCCTGTGGGCAGATCCGACCGCAGATCTCCGGGAAGTTGTTGGTCGACTGCGCCAGCTCATAGGCTTCGCGCAGCCGCCCTTCCGCCGTCAGCATCAGCCAGTCGGGGATGTTGTTGTGCAGCGGACAGTGGACCTGACAGAACGGCACCCCGCATTGCGAGCAGCGGCTCGATTGCGCGGCGGCGGCCTCGGGGTCGTATTCCTGATAGATCTCGCCGAAATCCTCGCGGCGCGTTTGCGCGCTGCGCTTGCCCGGCATGGCGCGCGCCAGGTTCACGAATTTCAACATTTTGCTGGCCATAGGCTTCGATCCCAAAAATCTCTTCGATCCGATCCGCCCTGCGGCGGTTATTGTTTGTGCCCGCAACGATGCCGTCGGCGGGGGCTGCCTCGCCGCAGCCTTGGGACAGGCGAAGGCCGCCATCGGGGGCGCTCGTCTATAGACGAAGGTCCCGCAGCTTACGAGGAAAAAGACCAGAAAGGACAGTTATTCTGACCTATATACAGCTAGGAAGCTTTCTTATAGCAGAAGCCCGCGGCGGCAGGCGACTGGAATCCGGTAATTTAGTCCTGTTTCGGGACTAAATTGGGGTACGATAAGATTAACCAAGGGATGCTATAAGCGCGCCGATGTTCGCCGCAGGCCGTAGACCGGCGGTACGTCGACCGAGGCAGGGTGCCTCGATACAGCCCTCCGCTAGGATCGCACTCCACCGGGAATTGCCGTTTGTCGCTCTTGCACGTTGTGATCCTGGCCGTCGTTCAGGGCATCACCGAATTTCTCCCGATATCTTCCTCAGGGCACCTGGTGCTGGCTTGGGAAGTCTTCGATTCGGCCGGCATGACCGCCATCGAGCAGGCCGAGAGCGATCGCCTGACCCTGGACATCGCGGTCCATGTCGGCACCCTGCTGGCGGTTTGCGTCTATGCCTGGCGGGAAATCGGCCTCATGGCCGGTGGCGTGGTCCGCCTGGCTGCCGGGCGCTGGACTCCCGGCGCGCGGCTCGCCGCCCTGGTGCTGGTCAGCACCTTGCCGCTGATCCTGGTCGGCGGCCTGTTCAAAGACACGATCACCACCCTGTTGCGCGACACCACGGTGGTGGCCTGGGCGACCATCGGCTTTGGCATCTTGCTTTATATCGCCGACCGCAGCGCGATGACCTTCCGCCGCATCGATCACATGACCTTCGGCGCCGGGCTGATCATCGGCCTGGCCCAGGTCCTGGCGCTGGTGCCGGGCACCAGCCGGTCCGGCATCACCATGACGGCGGCGCGCTTTCTCGGCTTCGAGCGGGTCGAGGCGGCGCGTTTCTCGCTGCTGCTGGCGATCCCGGCGATTCTCGGCGCCGGCAGCCTGGCGGGCTACGACCTCTATGAAAGCGGCAATGTCGTGCTGGGCCACGAAGCGCTGGTCGGCGCCGTCGTGGCCTTCGCGGTGGCGCTGCTGTCCATCGTGCTGATGATCGGCTGGCTGCGCCGGGCGTCCTTCACGCCCTTTGTGATCTACCGCATCCTGCTGGGCGGGGCGTTACTGTGGTGGGTCTACGGCGCCGGCGGTGCCTGAACCGCCCGGCCCAGCGAGACAAAATCCCCGCGGTCAGAGGGCCGCTTGCCGGTTGAAGCGCCCGCCGCTGCGATACTTGTCGAGATAACCCGGGATTATCGTCTCCACCGAGGTCGCCTCGATGCCGAGGTCGGCCAGGGTCAGCGCGCCGGGCGACACCACGTTGTCCTGGCGCAGCAGCGTGACCTGGTCGCGGGTCAGCGGCGGCTTCGGCAGCAGTTCCAGGAAGGTCGCCTGCAGGCGCGCCAGGCCGAAAGGCAGGCGGATCAGCGCCCGCTTACGGTCGATGGCCTTCAGCAGCAACTCCATCAGCTCCTTGAAGCTGTAGGCCTTGGGGCCGCCCAGTTCGTAAACCTTGCCGCTGCAGGCCGGATCGCCGAGCGCCTTGACCACCGCGCGCGCCACATCGCCCACATAGACCGGCTGGAACCGGGTCCCGCCGCCGCCGATCAGCGGCAGCGCCGGGGAAAAGCGCGCCATTTCGGCGAAGCGGTTGAAGAAATCGTCCTCCGGGCCGAAGACGACGCTGGGCCGCAGGATGGTGGCCTCGGGAAAGGCGGCGCGCACCGCAGCCTCGCCTTCGCCCTTGCTGCTGGCGTAGGCGGAGGCCGATTCCGGCGCGGCGCCGATGGCCGAGACATGGACCAGCGACTGCACGCCGGCCGCCGCGGCAGCCTCCGCGATGGCCTTGGCGCCCTCGCTGTGGACGGCGGCGAAGCGCTGCTTGCCGCTTTCGAAGAGGATTCCGGTCAGGTTCACCGCCGCGTCGGCACCGCTCAACGCCGCCGCCACGGCTTCCGAATCCTGTACCGACACGCAGAGCGGCGTGATCTGCCCGATGTCGCCCAGCGGCTTCAGAAACTTGGCCCGGCCCGGGTGGCGCACCGCCACACGGATCGTCCAGCCGTCGCGCGCGAGGCCCTGCACCACATAGCGGCCGAGAAAGCCGGAGCCGCCGAAAACCGTTACGATGCCGCCGCTCATACTCCACCTCTTGCCTGCAAATTCGTTCGCCCGGCAACCTATACGGGTTGCCCGAAGGCCCCGATCGCCGCGCGGCCATCGTGCGACGACCCTGGAGCGATATATACAAAGCCTGGGATCAAGTTGACAGCTTCAATTGACCGCCTATGTTGGGCTGGATTCCGCTGCGGCGGCCCTGTTCGCTAAATTCATTAGGCCGGTTTCTTAAGTGACCAAACCTGAAATTCACCTTCACAAAGGCGATCTGCCCGCTGGGCTCTCGCTCGGTAAGGCTATTGCGATCGACAGCGAGACCATGGGTCTCGCCCTGGCGCGCGACCGCCTCTGCCTGTTGCAGCTTTCAGCCGGCGACGGAGTCTGCCACCTGGTGCAGTTCGCCAGGGGGGACTACGACGCACCCAACCTGAAGGCGCTGCTGTCCGACCCGGCGATCACCAAGATCTTCCACTTCGCCCGCTTCGATCTGGCGGCGATCTGGCGCTATCTCGGCGTCGAGTGCAGCCCGGTCTACTGCACGAAAATCGCGTCGAAGCTGATCCGCACCTACACCGACCGCCACGGTTTGAAGGACCTCTGCCGCGAACTGCTGGGCGCCGAGATCTCCAAACAGCAGCAGTCATCGGACTGGGGCGCGGTGGAATTGAGCAAGGATCAACTCGCTTACGCGGCATCCGACGTCTTGTATCTGCACGACCTGCGCGCCAAATTGGATGCAATGCTGGTCCGTGAGGGGCGCGACGGACTCGCCAAGGCCTGCTTCGATTTTCTGCCGACCCGCGCGGCACTGGACATCGCCGGCTGGAACGATATCGACATTTTCGCCCACTAGGTTCCGGCGCCCTTGCCCCGGCGTCGCCAAAGGGCTGATTTCCGGGCTGGATCGCCGGGCCTGATTGATCGTACAAGGTCTTTAGGTATGGAGATCTTTCGCATGGGACTTTTAACGCGCGGCTTGGCCTGTGCTACTGTGCGACAGCCCTCGCGGAAGGCGACATTGGAGGATGCTGCAGGCGCGCGCACCGTAGCATCACCGTCCCGGCGGCGAGTTTGGCAAGCGGCGGCGCGGCTGGAACGGTCGCTACGAGATGACATGGCCCTGAAGAACGGCCTCCGAAAGATTGAGACGGTATGACGGCGCAGTTGAAGTCCGATAAAGCAGACACGGCAGCAGACATCGAGGTCGCGCGCCGGGTCCTCGACGTAGAAGCCAAGGCCCTGACGACACTGGCCGGCAGCCTGGACGGCGGCTTTGTCGACGCGGTGGTGAACCTGGCCGCCGTGGAAGGCCGCGTCATCGTCACCGGCATGGGCAAGAGCGGCCACGTCGCCCGCAAGATCGCCGCCACGCTGGCCTCCACCGGCACCCCCTCGCAGTTCGTCCATCCGGGCGAGGCGAGCCACGGGGATCTCGGCATGATCACCGCCAAGGATGCGGTGATCGCGCTTTCCAATTCCGGCAACACGCTGGAATTGAGCGATATGATCACCTACGCCAAGCGCTTCGCCATCCCCCTGATCGGGATGACCGCGCGGGCCGACAGCGCCCTGGCCGAGGCGGCGGACATCGCCCTCATTCTGCCCGGCGCGGCGCAGGGTGCGCCGGAAGCCTGCCCCATGGGCCTGGCGCCGACCACCTCCACCACCATGATGCTGGCCCTCGGCGACGCCCTGGCAGTGGCACTGTTGGAGCGTAAGGGCTTCTCGACCAGCGACTTCAAGGTGTTCCATCCCGGCGGCGCTCTGGGCAAACGCCTGCTGCGGGTCAGCGACCTGATGCACGGGGCCGAGACCCTGCCGGTGTGCGGCCCCGATACGGTGATGTCCGAGGCCATCCTGATCATGACCGCCGGCCACTTCGGCTGCGTCGGCATCGTCGACGACAACAAGCGCCTGATCGGCATCGTCACCGACGGCGACCTGCGCCGTCACATGGATCAGAACATCATGTCCATGACCGCCGCCGACATCATGACCGCCTCGCCGCGCACCATTCGCGCTTCCGCGCTGGCGGCCGAGGCGGTGTCCTTCATGAATACCAGCAACCCGCCTTTCCTCTGCGTCTTCGTTGTCGATGAAGCGGGCCCGCCGGAACGCCCGGTCGGCATCCTTCACATGCACGACTGCCTGAGCGCAGGCGTGGTCTGAAGGAGCGCAAAACGATCATGGCGGAACTCGCGGCCCAACCCTCTGCACCAAAGGTGCCGCCCGCCGGCGGCGCCGGGGGTGGCGGCATGGGCCGGAGAAAACTGCAGCCGCCACGGCTGTCGGGGCGCAACGGCTACAGCCTCTTCGTCAGTTCCATGAAGATTTTGCTGCCGGCCCTCGCCGCGGGCCTGGTGCTGCTGGTCATTGCCTGGCCGCAGATCATGCCGGACATCAGCCGCTCCAGCATCGACTGGGCAAGGGCCGCACGCGACCAGGCCAAAACCCTGAACATGCTGAACGCGCGCTACAGCGGCGTCGACGAGAACGACCAGCCCTTCAACCTCGCCGCCGACCTGGCAACCCAGGCGCCGGACAATGAAGACGTGGTCGAGCTGCAGCATCCCAAAGCCGACGTGCGCACGACATCGGGAGACCTTGTGGCGCTGTCCGCGCGCCTCGGCCACTACAACCGCGAGGGCGAAATACTGGACCTGACCGGTACCGTGCACATGACCCACGACAAGGGTTTCGACATCACCACCGAAACGGCAACCGTCAACCTGAAGGACGGTTCGGCGTCCGGCGACTCGCCGGTGAGCGGCGCGGGTCCCTCCGGAGAGCTGCAGTCCGAGGGCTTTCGTCTGCGTGACCGCGGCCAGATCATCATCTTTACCGGTAAGAGCCGCATGCTCGTCTACCCGGACGCCAAGGAGAACCTACCATGACCGCAGCCGCGTGCCGTCTTGCGCAGCAGCGTCTGCTCCTGGCGAGCAGCCTCTTCCTGCTGGCGGCGGCCCTTGCGGCCGCCCTTGTGCTTGCGCCGGCGCGCCAGGCCTTCGCCCAGTCGGCGGCCGATCTGCGCAAGAGCGACGAGCCGCTGGAGATCAATGCCGAAGAAGGCATCGAATGGAACCGCAACGACAAGACCTATACCGCGCGCGGCAATGCCCGCGCCGCCAGCGGCGAAGTCGAGGTTCTGGCCGAGGTCCTGACCGCCTACTACCGCGAACCGGCAGAGGGCGAGGAAGGCGACAGCGAGATCTTCCTGCTGGAGGCGACCGGCAACGTCCGCATCAATTCACCCGAAGGAACCATTTACGGCGACAAGGGGGAGTACAAGCTCGACGAACAGGTCTTCATCATGACCGGTGACAACCTGCGGCTGGAAAACAAGGACGACGTGGTCACCGCCCGCGACAGCCTGGAGTATTGGGAAGGTCAGCGTAAGGCCGTGGCCCGCGGCAAGGCCCATGCGACCCACGAGGACAAAGAGATCAGAGCCGACGTCCTGACCGCCAACTTCGAGGAGAACGCCGACGGCGAGCTCGAGATGCGCCGCGTCGACGCCAAAGGCAACGTCGAAATCTACACCGCAAAGGAGTACGCGCGCGGCAGCGAAGGCGTGTACTATGTCGACAAGGAGTTGGCGACGCTGACCGGCGACGTGAGAATTACCCAGGGGGAAAATCAGCTCAACGGGAAATTCGCGGAGGTCAACATGGCCACCGGCATCAGCAGCCTGAAGGGCGCGGCGCCGGGCAGCGAGGAAGCGCCCACCCAGGTAAGAGCCCTGGTGCTGCCGCGTGCCTCGAAGGACAAGAAACCGGCCGGCGAGGAGCCCGCTGCGAAGGAAGCGGACAGCGGTTCTTAGGGAAACCGCCGGCCCGGATGGATGTGCCGAAGTAAGTTGAACCAAGGTGATTGGGGTGAAACTTGGTGAGTGAAACAGGCAAGGTGATTGACGGGCCGCAGGACGGTCAAGACGACGAGGAAGGCCCGCGGCTGGTCTCCGACAACGTCGGTCTGACGGTCGTGAACATCGGCAAGAGCTTCAAGAAGCGGCCGGTGCTGCGCGGCATAACCCTGTCGCTGCAGCGCGGCGAAGCGGTCGGCCTGCTCGGGCCCAACGGCGCCGGCAAAACGACCTGTTTCTATATCGTCACCGGCCTCATCGCGCCGGAGTACGGCTGGGTCACCCTCGACGGCCACGACATCACCGATATGCCGATGTATCGCCGGGCGCGTCTGGGCATCGGCTATCTGCCTCAGGAAGCCTCCATCTTCCGCGGCCTGACCGTCGAACAGAACATTCGCGGCGTATTGGAAGTCATCGAACCGGTGCGCGAGAAGCGCGAGGCGGCGCTGGAGAACCTGCTTGCCGAATTCTCCATCACCCACTTGCGGCGCACCCCTGCGGTGGCGCTCTCCGGCGGTGAGCGGCGCCGTGTCGAAATTGCCCGCGCCCTGGCCTCGCAGCCCAGCTTCATCCTGCTCGACGAGCCCCTGGCGGGCATCGATCCCATCGCCGTCGGCGACATCCGCGACCTGGTATCGCACCTCAAGGACAGGGGCATCGGCGTGCTGATCACCGATCATAACGTTCGCGAGACTTTGGAGATCGTCGACCGCGCCTACATCATTCATGATGGCGTGGTGCTGATGGAAGGCGCCCCGGACGAAATTGTCGCGCACGAAGACGTCCGACGCGTTTACCTCGGCGAAAGGTTTAGCCTCTAGAAGGTTAAGCGATATGGCGGCGACACAAAGATTGGAACTGCGCCAGCGCCAGTCTCTGGTCATGACGCCGCAGCTGCAGCAGGCAATCAAGCTGTTGCAGCTTTCCAATGTGGAACTTGCGGCTGAAGTTGACCGGGAGCTCGAGCAGAACCCACTGCTCGATCGCGATGAAGGCGGCAACGAGACCCTGCTGGAGACACCCTCCGTGGACCAGCAGGAAGATCGCGTTGATCCTGTTTCCGAGACCGCGCCCGCCGATCCCGACTCCCTGGAACACACCACCACCGAGCAGCTGCCGTCGTCTTCCGACGAGCCGCTCGATACCGACTACGAGAACGTCTACACCAACGACGCCAGTTGGGAAGGTCCCGGCGCCGAGTCGGCCTTCGCGTCGCGCGGCGGCGGGTCCCTGGACGGCGACGGCGACTTCTCCCTGGAGCAACGCCTGTCCGACTCGATCACGCTGCGCCAACACCTCTCCGACCAGCTTACGATCGAAATTTCCGATCCCATCGAGCGCGCCATCGGCGCCTGCTTCATCGACCAGCTGGACGACAGCGGCTACCTGAGCGGAGATCTCGTTGAACTGGCGGAGCAGCTCGGCTGTCCGATAGAGCGTTTGGAAGCGGTACTGGCCGTCATGCAGGGCCTGGATCCGACCGGCATCTTTGCCCGCTCGCTGGCCGAGTGCCTGGCCTTGCAGCTGCGCGAGCGCGATCGCTACGACCCGGCCATGCAGGCCCTGGTCGAGAACCTGGATCTGCTGGCCAAGGGAGAGCACGCCAAGCTGCGCAAGCTCTGCGGCATCGATCAGGAGGACCTGATCGACATGATTGCCGAGATCAAGACCCTCGACCCGCGCCCCGCCTTGTCTTTCGAAGGCGACGTCGCGCAGCCGGTGATTCCCGACGTGCTGATGCGCCCCGATCGCAAAGGCGGCTGGTTCGTGGAGCTCAACAGCGACACCCTGCCGCGGGTTCTGGTCAACTCCGGCTACTTCGCGCAGGTTTCAGCCCATGTGCGTTCCAAGAAGGAGCGCGAGTACCTGAACGACCGCCTGCAGTCGGCCAACTGGCTGGTCAAAGCCCTGCATCAGCGGGCGACGACCATTCTGAAAGTGTCGACGGAAATTGTGCGCCAGCAGGATGCCTTCTTCCGCAATGGCGTGGAACATATGAAACCACTCACCCTGCGCGACATCGCGACCGAAATCGAGATGCACGAGTCGACGGTCAGCCGGGTCACCTCAAACAAGTACATGGTCACGCCATTTGGCACCTATGAGTTGAAATACTTCTTCACCACCGCCATTCCGGGCGCCGACGGCACGGCCCACTCGGCCGAGGCCGTCCGCCACCGGATCAAGCTGCTGATCGACGGCGAGAGCAGCAAAAAGATCCTCTCCGACGACACCATTGTCGACCTGCTGCACAAGGACGGCGTGGACATCGCCCGGCGTACCGTCGCGAAATACCGCGAGGCCATGAGAATTCCTTCGTCGGTGCAGCGGCGCAGGGTAAAATCGGCCCTGGCCAGCCAGCCCTAACGTGCTGATTTATAACATTCATACCGAAAACCCCACGGTTTCCAGGCTAAAAAAGACTGGCTATTGACTTCATATTGAGCGGTCTCTATGTTGCGCCCGCTTCGGCTATAGGGCATGCTGTGAAGGTGCTCAGCCACCTCGTTTCAATCCACAAAAAGCGAATATGCAGCTCTCCGTTAAAGGGAAGCAGCTAGACGTCGGTGACGCGCTGCGAACACACGTTAGTGAGACCCTCTCCCGCATTCTCGATAAATACTTCGGGGATGCGATGGAGGTTGCGGTAACGCTATCGCGGGAAGCACACCTCTATCGCGCTGTGGTAAAGGCCCACGTGGGCCGCGGCATTCAGTTGGAGGCCCAGGGGGAAGCAAAAGAACCCTATCCTGCCTTCGATGCGGCGGCGGATCGCTTGTCCAAGAGACTGCGCCGCTACAAGCGCCGCCTGCGGGATCACAACAACAAGTCTGTGGAGGGAGCCTCGCTACCCGCACAGCAGTATATCCTGGCCGGTGAAAGCCAGGAGGAATTTGAGGATGAGAGCAACGAGGACGGTCAGCCCGCCGTCGTTGCGGAAATGACAACAGAAATTCCGACGCTCACCGTCAGCGAAGCCGTCATGCGCATGGACCTTGGGAACCTGCCGGCAATGATGTTTCGCAACGGCGCGCACGGTGGTCTGAACATGATCTACCGGCGCAGCGACGGAAATATCGGCTGGCTTGACCCCCGCGGAAATCGCGGCGGCTAACTCGCTGATTATCAAAGAGTTTATGATGGATATATCCGATCTGATCCTACCCGAGAGCGTGATCGCGAACCTTCGCGTCACCAGCAAGAAGCAGGCTCTCCAGGAACTGGCCAAGAAGGCAGCCGATGTGACCGGACAGCCCGAAAGGGCGCTGTTCGAGGTGCTGATGGAGCGTGAGCGCCTGGGCACCACCGGCGTCGGGCATGGAATCGGCATCCCGCACGGCAAGCTGCCGGAACTGGGCCGCCTCTACGGCCTCTTTGCACGCCTCGACAACTCGATCGACTTCGATGCCATTGACGAGCAGCCGGTCGACCTGATTTTCGTGCTCCTGGCGCCGGAAACCGCCGGGGCCGACCACCTCAAGGCACTTGCGCGGGTATCGCGTCTGTTCCGCGACCGGGCGGTCTGCGAAAAGCTGCGCGGCACCGACAGCAACGAGGCGATCTTCGCCCTGCTGACCCAGAGCCAGGCAAGCCACGCCGCCTAGAACGGCAGACCCCGTCCCGCGCTGCTGCCGGAATACTCCGAGCGCCAGAAAAAAGCCGCTCCCCGAAAGGGAAAGCGGCTTGTTTCTTTGTCGATCTTCATAGCGGCCCGCACGGCCGGCCTCTTTACAGATTAATGGACGCTGAGGGGCTCCAGACCGTTCTGGCGCACCGCGGCAAAAGCAACCTCGCGGCTCGCCATGGTCGCGATCACGGTCCCGTCGGCGGAGTGGATCTTGAAGATCTCCTTCTCGTCCTCCTCGGCCCACTTCACATAAGCGATATCGTTGATGCCGAGCGCCAGGAAATCCTGGGTCGAGAGTTCGCGAATGGCGATTTGTTGGTTCATTTGCATTCCTCCGATCGAATTCCACCGATGACCGGGCCTTCACCCTCCGCGCGGTCCTGCGTGACAATCTTTATGGTGCGCACCTCCGGATCGACAAGCGGGCGCTCCAGGTCGATATGGAGCAAACCGCGATCCAAGGTGGCATTGGACACTTCGATCCCTTCTGCCAGGACGAAACTGCGTTGAAACTGGCGCGCGGCAATGCCGCGATGCAGATAGACCCGGTTTGGATCGTCCGCTTGCCGGCCTTTGATCACGAGCTGGTTCTCCTCGATCTGAACGGAGAGATCGTCATCGGTGAACCCGGCAACCGCCAAGGTGATGCGCAGCCGGTTCTCCCCCAACTGCTCGACGTTGTAGGGGGGGTAGCCGTCCGCGGTCTTGGAAATGCGGTCGATAGCCTGCTCGAACTGCTCGAAACCCAGCAGGAGCGGGCTGTTAAAGAGCGACAAACGCGTCATGAACTGAGGATCCTCCTCTAGCCTGAGCAAGGTCATCCTGATGTTGCACGGAACAGGCACCCTAAGGGTCGTCCCTCCGCCAGCGGCCCGGAAAGTGGCGCCGCCTTACCATAGATGGGGAGCCGACCGCGCCCGATCAAGCGGCGGCGCATAACCTGGCGTTGAAAACAGGTCCCGGTCTTCTGCGCGAAAATCGTCAGAACCCTAGGCCTCGCGCCGCTTCTGCGCGGCCACCGGCGCGGAGAATACCGGCTGCGGCGCCGGTTGGCCCAGCAGGTAGCCCTGCCCCATATGGACCCCGAGGCTGCGCAGCTTGGTGACTTGGTCATCCAACTCGATCATTTCTGCGATCGTCTTGATGTTCAGGTCGGCACAGAGATCGCAGAGCTTGCTCAGCATCATGCTGTCGCGGTCGGAAGACAGCAGTCGCCGGGTGTAAGTGCCGTCGATCTTCACAAAGTCGACCTCCAGCGCGCGCAGGTACTGGAAGGAGGCGGCGCCGGCGCCGAAGTCGTCGAGACACATCGAAAAACCGAGCTTTTTCATGGCGATGAATACCCGGCTCACGCGCTCAAGATCGTGCATCCGCGAAGATTCCGTGGCCTCGAACATCAGGCGGCCGGCCAGGTTGGCGTGCTGGCGCAGCAAGTCCATCAGGGTTTCGACGAAAACGTCGTTCTGCAACGACAGGCCGGAGAGGTTGATCGCCAGATTGATCGGCGAGTGATCGACGCGCTCGGCCATGAAGGCGACGGCGCGGCGGCAACAGGCCAGGTCGAAGTCCTGGATCAGACCGATATCTTCGGCAAACACGATGGTCTGGTAAGGCGACTCGCCGTGTGCGAAACGGGTCAGGGCTTCGAAATGGGAAACCTCCTGGCTTTCCAGATCGACGATCGGCTGGAAGACGAAGTCGAACTTGTTCTCCGCGACCACGGACTTGAAGGCGGAGATCCGGTCCTGGGTCTCCATCACCTGCTCGTGGAACGAGGCGGCGAGACTGGCGACACCGAGGTTCACGGCCCCCTTGGCGGCCGCCTTGTTGATGGTATAGACCAGCGCCTGGGCAGCTTCCTCGCTGGTCAGTTCCTCGGAAGAGGTCGCGACCGTGGCCTGCTCTACACCCAGGCTGCCTGCGGGGTCGAAAGTCTGGGCCAGTTCTGCCAGCTGGCGCCGCACTTCGGAACCGACGGCGGTGCCAGCCTCGTGCACAAATCCGAACCGATCTTCGGCCAGGGCACCGGCCGAATCTCTGTCGATCGCGCTCTTGATCAGTACATTGCCGGCGTCGGCATAGAAGGCTTCCCAGCGGTCGTTGCCGAGACGCTCGCGAAAACCCGCCGCATCGACGAATTCGATGAAGGTGATCTCGACGTCCTGGCCTGCAGCCCTGGCGGATTCGAGGGTCTCCACGGCGGCCTCCTCGAAGGCCTCACGGCGCAGCAGGCCGTTGCCGCTGCGCAGCTCCGCGGCCCGGGCCGCTTTGGCCAGGCCGACACTCGCCGCGGCCAGCGCGCAGTAGACGACGTCCTCGTGGCCGGGAATCCGGCAGGCGCTGAACACAATCTTGGTGGATTCAGTCGGTCCGCCCTTGCCCGAGGCGCCCTTGGCCGGGCAGATCGAAACCAGGATCGGCCCGCAGCGCTTGCCCGGGGTGAGATCGCCGATCTTGGCGACCAGCAGGGCACGGTCTTCTTCGACGAAGAGATCCAGCCAGCCGCGGCCCACCACCGCCTCGGGCGCATCGCCCAAAAGCTGCTTGGTGGCCCCTACGGCATAGCGAATCAAACTGTCGTCGCCGACCTCCAACAGCAGGTCCGAAGCGGCAAAGGCGAAAGCGAGGAAGCGATCCCGTTGCTCGCGCAGCTGTTCGGCCTCGCTGAGGACGACGTCAACTTCGCGAGATTCCTTGGCCTGCACCATAGTGCCCTTTCGCAATGACCAGCCGGTCGAGTTGGCGAGCTCCCCTGGTACGATCGAGGCATAGAGGCCGGCCCGTTAGCAATTCTACGGCGACAACTCTTAGGGCTTACTTAACATTCCGCTAACGAAAGGCCTTGTTAACCATAATTCCCCTTGAAAGCTTACGCCTCTTCCCGAGTAGAAATAAAGCGCAGCTGATCGCCCCGCAGTTCCACGGCACTGAGCGAGCCGCTGTCGAAGACGCCGCTGTCGACGCCGATGCGGTGGTCCAGCGCGGTCGGCCCTTCCGGCGTATGGCCATGCACCACGGTAACCGGGTGAGGCCAATCC